>Ga0187888_1000550_pt1 | contig 40382 bp, 43 predicted proteins | sample June2016WEW_7_40_FD_132987 | JGI IMG/M metagenome (GOLD analysis project Ga0187888, IMG submission 132987) | Peatland microbial communities from SPRUCE experiment site at the Marcell Experimental Forest, Minnesota, USA - June2016WEW_7_40 | ecosystem: Environmental > Terrestrial > Soil > Wetlands...
AGGCCGCGCCAGGCAACGACCCCGTGAACGGCGCATTCGCCTTCTGGAGCCAGGGGCGCGCGATCCGGGCGGCGGCGTCCGGTGCCAGCGTCACCGTCGAGACGCATTGCCAGTACGCGCACTCCATCTACGTCGGCACGCGCCTGGATACCACGTGCGGCATCGTGACCGCCACGCTGGACGGCGGCGCACCGGTGACGCTCGATTGCTATTACCCCACCGCCACGACTTCCCAGACTCGACGCCTGCTATTCTCCGGCGTCGCGGCTGGGCAGCATAAGGTGGTAATCACGCTTTCGGGCAACAAGAACCCGTCCAGTCAGGGCTGGTATTTCTATTTCGATTTCCTCGAATGCGCGGTCACGAGCGACGTCCCCGATCCGGTGGTGTCGACTACCGCCGTGGCGGTGGCCACCGACTTCGACACGGACAACACCTACAAGCTGTCGCCGCAGAGGTTGGTGTGGAACATTCAGAAGCTCGGGCTGCTGGGCGAGATCGATCACTACTGCGGCGTCTTCTGGTGGAAGCAGTCTGTGGCGTCCAATCCCGCGTACCCCACATGCACGGTCACGTTCTCCGGCAACTGGAACGATCAGGATGTCGTCTGGCTACACATCGGCGCCTCGGCTATCGGCAAGACGGTTTTCGGGGGGCAGGACAGCAGCAATACCATCGCGCGGCACTTCGCCAATTTCATCAACGCGATCTTCGACGGCGTCTGGGCCTCGGTCTCCGGCAGCGTCCTCACCGTCACTTCCCATTCGTTCGCGAGCGGCTGGCAGTATCACGTCTACACGGAACTGCCCGCGTCCAACACCGGCAGTGGCCACGCTGCGGTGACAGGCGATATGCAAGGCGGCACGTACGGCGTGAAGTGGGTCATCGATCCAACCCAGACGCCGGTGCTCAACCGAGCCTTCCGCGACTGGAATGCGGATTTCTTTGGTCTGCTCAAGGCGAACGGCATGAGCGCCGTCTGCTCGTTCTCGCAGGAACTCGTGCAGCCGCCGGACAACCCCGCCGGTGGTGCCGTGTGGGTTCAACGCTTTCCCGACGGCACGGCGGTGGAGACGGCCACGGGATTCGGCACGCTGAACAGTTCGCAGGTCGCCTTCAGCTCGGGCCCGCAGGCTTACATGGGGCAGGCCTTCGCCGCGATGGCCGGCCTGATGCTGGCGGCGGGACTGACGCCCAAACTCCAGTTTGGCGAAATCCTCTGGTGGTTCCTGGCGAACGCTTCCGGCATGGCGTTTCACGATGCGGACACACAGACCGCCGCACAGTCGGTGCTCGGCCGCGCGTTGGCGACGTTCCACACGCCGAACGACGACCCGTCGATCAACAGCTATGCGGACGCCAACTTCCTCCGGACGCGCCTGTACAACTACGTCGCCGCGATCCAGAGCTACGTGCTGGCACAGTGCCCCTCTGCCACCTTCGAACTGCTGTGGCCCATGGACGTCAACGACCCGGACACCTGCAAGCTCCTGCGGTACATCAACCTGCCTTCCCAATGGACAACGCGCGCGGGCTCAAGCTTCGACACGTTCCTCATCGAGGGCTACCAATATCCGGGAATCAACCACAATCTTGACCAGACCAGCCGGTGCGCCGCGTATCCGTGGAAGGAACTCGCCTGGGACCAAGCCCACTGCCGTTACCTGATGGGCCTCTATTACGGCACCTGGCCATGGCTGAGGGAATACGTGAACGCCAGCCGTCTCGGGCTCCCGGTAATCAAGCTCTGGGCCTACGACCATCTCTGCCTTTTTGCATGGCCGGTACCCCTGCCTACGAGCGACGACCGCTCATTCATTTACTGATTCAACCCAAGAGGTGTTACATGGAAGATCGCGAACAGCGCCTGAAGGAAGTCTCGGCCATCGCCGTTGCGCTCGAAGCGCAGACCGGCTGCCCCGCGCAATTGCTCATTGCGCAGTGGGCATTGGAATCGGAGTGGGGCGCGAAGCCCGCCGGCCACGCCAACTATTTTGGAATTAAGAAAGCAGACCGTCACGAGAAGTGCTGCACCGTGATGACGCGCGAGGTCGTGGGCGGCAAGTCCATCGCGCAGGAGCTGCAGTTTGCCGACTACGACTCCCTGAAGGATTCCTGCCGCGACTACGCGTGGCTGATCACCAACGGCGCGCCGTACCACGCAGCTTGGCAGCAGTATTTGAACGACCGCGATCTGCACACGCTCATTGCGGCGGTGGCGCGCGTCTACGCCACTGATCCCGACTACGCGCGATTGACGGCGGCGATCGCCGGCCAGGAGAATGTGGCCCAGGCAATCGCGGAAGCGCGCCTTGAGGTGTCGGCATGACCGCGCAAGACATCACTATCGCGGTTTCCATCCTGACGGTGGTTTCCGGAGGCATCAACGTGTACGTCGGCCTTCGTCTGTCTGCGCTCCAGGCGCAGATGAAGGCCGACTCCGCGGCGGCCGAGATCGCGCTGGTGAAGCAGTTCGTTGAGTGGAAGGACGACATGCTTCAACTGCTGAACGGCAAATACGTGACAGCCGTCCTGGTCGCGGAGATTCGGACTGGCATCGCACACGATGTTTCGCGGATCGACAGAGTGCTGGACCGCATCGAGCGCAGATGCGAGGAGCGCGGACCCGCCGGCTGCATCTTCCATCAACCGCACGTACCGCCGCCCGAAGATCAGGCGTAATATCACCCCTCACATCCGGCGTTCACGCTCTCCACCCCACCCGCGATTATTTCTCTGGTTTCATTCTCTCCGCAACAGCCTTGACCCACCCGCGAACACCGGTCCGGTTGGCCACCAGGAAAGCCAACTCCCTTCCGCTGTTCCACTTCCAGGGAATCTCCGTCTCTAATTGGGTTGTCGTTGCCCGGTTTATAGCTATAAAGCAATTTATTTTCGGAATTGCAACTCCCAACGAAACTCAGGCTTGCGACAAAAAAGGGCTACATCGCTGTTTCTCAAGGGGTTGACGCTCCATGACAATCAGATTAACTTCGAGTTGTACTTCAGAGAATCTGGGGTCGCTGTTAGGGACACGGGCGAATCGGGAACGCCACATCGGCTTTCCTTCTTGTCTCCTGCCGTTGAGCGGAGGACTGCCCGTCTGCCATTCAAGCTTCATTCTTTAGCGACAGGAGCCGCCCGTGACAATCCGACAGGAGAGCACTGCGCGCAAGCGCGGTAAGAGGGTCAATCACCGGTACGGTGACCTCGTCAAGATAACAGCGGAGATCTCCGGGCGCTCCAAGGCAATGATCTATGCGGTGCTCACCGGGCGGGCCACGTCCGAACCGGTCCAGCAAGCCATTGAGGATGCGCGCGAGCGCATTCGCCGCGCCAGGAAGCGGGCGGCATGACCACTGCGGACATCGACTCCGGGCGCATCATCGTGCGGCCGTCATTTGCCGACCTGTTCGTCTGCCGCCAGATTCCGGGCAGCCAGTGGGACGCCGCGCGTAAAGCCTGGTCGCTTCCCGCCACGGTCGCGACCGCCACGCTCCTCCGCAAGAAGCTCCGCAGCGTCTTAGAGTCCGACCGCTTCAAGCTCTTCCTGACCACTGGCATCACAATCAGGCTCGACGGGGAGCAGACCACCGCTCTCCTGGCGGGCGCGGTTGTCCCCGGCAACGTCGTCGCGCTCGCTCCTCCCGTGCCCGATGCGTTGCCGGCGCCCGCGCCCGATGTGCTGCCGGTGCCGCAGGAGCCGGAAATCGTAGTCGAGTTGCCCGCCGGCCTGCGAACGAAACCGTGGCGGCACCAGCGTATCGCCTACAAATTCTGTCTCGATCACTTCGGCCAGGGGCAGCACGGAATCCTGCTGGCCATGGGCATGGGCACCGGCAAGAGTCTGGTGGCGTGCCTGCTGTTGCTGGGCCTCGCCGCCAAGCGGGTGCTGATCTCCTGCCCCTTGCGCGTGGTACCCGTGTGGCTCACGCAGTTCGAGCGCCACGTCGCCATCGACATGGTGGTGGTCGCTCTCGACGAAGACATCGGCAGCGTGGCGAAGAAAATGGAATTGGCCCAGGAAAAACTGCGCCTCGCCGAGGCGCGCGGCGTCCCGTTTGTGGCCGTGATCAACTACGATTCCGCATGGCGCGAGCCGTTCGCGGAGTGGGCCGAGAAGCAGCGCTGGGACCTTGTCATCGCCGACGAGGCGCACCGCATCAAGGCGCCGGGCGGCAAGGCCAGCATGTTCTTCAAGCGCCTCCGGACCAAGGCGCTGCATCGCGTGCTGCTCACGGGCACGCCCATGCCGCACGGCCCGATGGACATCTTCGCTCCGCTACGTTTTGCGGACATCACCATCTTTGGACCGTCGTTCGCGGCGTTCCGCCAGAAGTACGCGGTCATGGGCGGCTACCTCCGTAAGCAGATCACCGGTTTCCAGAAGCTCGATGAACTGGAACGTCTGATGAGCCGGGTCACCTACCGGGTCGGTAAGGAGGTTCTCGACCTCCCGCCCGAGACGGATGTCACGTATCACTGCGACCTGGGCAGCGAAGCGCGCCGCATATATAAGGATATCGAGGACGACTTCGTGGCCCAGGTGCGCGACGGCATGGTGACCGCCGCGAACGCCATGGTTAAGCTCCTCCGGCTGCAGCAGGTGGCAAACGGCATCGCGAAGACCGATGACGGCGTGGAGCATCGCATCGACAACTCCAAGCAGAAGCTCCTCACGGACACGCTGGAGGATATCGGCGGGGACGAGCCGGTGGTGGTGTTCTGCCGGTTCCACGCGGACCTCGACGCTATCCACGAGGGTTGCCAGGCGTTGCAGACCGGACTGACGGAGGAGGATAGAGCCAGTGGCCACTACCAGACCCTGGAACTGTCCGGACGCCGCGACGAATTGAAGCAGTGGCAGGACGGCGTGGCGCAGGTGCTCGCCGTGCAACTCGACTCCGGCGGTGAGGGCGTCGATCTGACCCGTGCCAGGTTCAGCATTTTCTACTCACTGTCGTTTTCCCTGGGCAAATACGATCAGGCACGCTCGCGCACCCATCGCCCCGGCCAGACGAACCCTGTAGAACACATCCATCTGATCGCGAGGAACACGGTGGACGTGAAGATCATGCGCGCCCTCGAAAAGCGCGCCGAGATCATCGACTCGATCCTCGCTGAAATCAAGAACTAAACCAGCACCGAGGAGCACGAACGCAATGAACCAAGAGCAGCTGAAGGGATTCGTGTGTCTGGAGAAGCGGAAGCGCGATCTGGACGCCGAACTGAAGCAGGTAAAGCAGCAAATCGACGATCTCGAACAGGCATTGATCCCGCAGTTCATCGAGTTGGGCGCGGACCCCAGCGTTCGCCTCGATGGGATGACGATCTGGCTGGTGCAGGAGATTTTCGCCAGCCCGGTCAACGACCGCCAGGAAGTGGCCGACGCCCTGAAGCTCTCGGAGTTGGGCCAGTACGTCGCCGAGAACTACAACAGCAATTCGCTCAGCGCCTACGTTCGCGAGGTGGCTCGCGAGGTCGCGGCGCGCTTCAAGAAGGAAGAACGCATGTACGACGCCGAGGACGTGCGCGCGGCGCTTCCCGATCCTCTCGGGAAGACGCTCAAGCTCTCGTTCGTTCACAAACTCAGCACCCGGAAGGCTTGAAAAGGAGAATCCATTGTCACAGGAACTTGTAAAAGTCACGGCGCCCAAGGCGCTTTCCATTCCACCCGAGGAGGCGGCGGCGGTCCAGGAGGCCTTCGCCATCAACATCGCCAGCGGCACGGTCTCGGAGTTCGACCTGCCCAGAATCAAAGTGATGAGCGGCGCGGCGCTCTGGCTCATCCCCAGCCTGGAGGGCGACGAAACCGCTCCCAAGATCGAAGGCGTCATTGTTTTCTCGCGCGATGCGCGGGTGTACTACGCCTCCAAGGACGCCGGGAACGTGCCGCCCGACTGCTCCTCGACGGACGCCATCACGGGCATCGTTCAGGGCAAGCCCGGCGATGTGAAGTATGGCGGCGCGTGCCAGGCGTGTCCGATGTCCAAGTGGGACTCGGCACAGGACGGCGGGGGCGGCCAGGCCTGCAAGCAGGTGAAGCAGTTGTTTTTCCTGCGCGGCGATTCGATGTTCCCCGAGGTCGTCTCGCTGCCGCCCACCAGCGTGAAAGCGGCCCGCCAGTTTTTGGTGAAGCTCACCACGCAGGGCATCCCGTACTACGGCGCGCTCGTGGCCATCGAACTGGAGAAAGCCCAAAACGCGGCTGGCAAGCCGTACGGCAGGGCCAGCATGAAGTTCCTGCGCCGCCTGTCGCCCGACGAGCAGGCCCGCGCCGTCGAGTTCCACCAGATGTGCCAGCAGTTTGCCGGGCGTGTCCACACCGGCACGGCCGCGGACGCCGCCGAGTAAAGGAGAGCCGATGTTCCAGGAAACCATCGTTCAGATCAACAACGGCGCGGCGGTCGCGGAACTGTCCGACGCGCTTGAGAAGGTCGTCGCCGCCGTGCGGCAGACCGGGAAGAGCGGCACGATCACGCTCACGTTGAAGGTGGCGCCCGCTTCGAAGGGCACCAGCAACGTGCTGCTGATCGAGTCGCAGGTGAAGACGAAATTGCCGGAGCCGGAGCGCGGCATGACGATCTTCTATGCCACCGAGGACAACAAGCTCGTCCGCAACGATCCGAGGCAGCAGATGCTTCCGCTCCGCGTGGTCGAGTTCGACCAGCAACCCAAACAACTCAAGGAGGTGATTTAAGCCATGCCCCAGTTCAACGACTCCGATCACATCGGAGACACTCAGACGGCGATCGCCGCCGGAGCCGCCATTGGCGATCCGCGCATCGTCGTCCCCACCAATGAAGGCGTGTACGCGGTGGTCCCGAAGGATTACGAGATCCAGGATCTCGAAGCGTACCTGCCCAAGCCGCTGCGCGTGCGCCAGCACGTCACGCTGAACGACACGGACTCGTTCATCGAGTACGTGAAGGCTTACGCGAAGCAGCCCACCACGCGCCTGTTCTTCGCCAACGAGGGCGAGGCCTTCGAGGCGGTGATCGACTATCACGAAAGCGCCGACGCGCCCGCCTGGTGCGATCACAAGGCCACCTTCAAGCCTGTCCGGTCGGTGGAGTTCACGACCTGGATGGAGCGCAACCGGAAGCAGTTCACCCAGGTCGATTTCGCGCGCTTCCTGGAGGAAAACCTGCCCGACGTGGTCGAGCCGGAGGGCGCGGTGCTGTTGGAGGTGGCGCTCACCATGGAGGCCAAGAAGGAGGTCACGTTCAGCAGTGGCGTGCGCCTCGCCAACGGCCAGATTCAGTTCGCCTACGACGAGGAGGTCCGGGGAACCGCGAAGAAGGGGACGCTCGAAATCCCCGAGCAGTTTGTGCTGGGCATCGCCATCCACGAGAACGGCCCGGCCTACCGGATTCCGGTGCGTCTGCGCTGGCGGCTGCACGAGGGCAAGGCGATTTTCTGGTACGAGATTGTTCGCCCGCACCGCTTCGTGCAGGACGCCATCAAGGAAATCCGGACGAAGGTCACCACCGACACCGGCTATCCGGTCCTGACGGGAGTGCCCCGGTAGCAGCCCGCTCCGGGCGGTCGCGGGATCGCCCGGAGGCAGGCGCGGAGACTCCCCATGGATGCCAACGCCAACCCCGAAGCGGTCCAGGTCAAGCGCATGACCCGTGTGCTGGTGAAGACCGCCGCCACGCTCGGGCGCGGCGATGCGTGCTACCTCGTCAATGCCTACTACGCGATGCAACGCCAGCGGGAGTCCGCCGAGGCGCAGCTCCGGCGCGCCGCGGCCTCCCGGCCTCATGAAACGATCGCGTGGGTTATCGAACAGGACCGCGTCGTCGAGAAACAGATCAAGCGCGCTCTCGATGAGTGGAGCGACACCGTTCCGGCCGCGCGCTGGGCAAAAGGCATCATCGGCGTCGGCCCCATGATCGCCGCCAGCCTCGCGGCTCACATCGATATCTCCAGGTGCAGGACCGTCGGCCAGATCTGGCGGTTTGCCGGTTACGATCCGACGCTCAAATGGGCGCGCGGGACGAAGTGCCCGTGGAACCGGCACCTGAAGCGCGTCTGCTGGCTGGCCGGCGAAAGCTTCGTGAAGACGTCCGGGCATGAGAACGGTTTCTACGGACGGTTGTATCTGGCCCGGAAGCGTGTCGAGCAGGAGCACAACGAGGCAGGCCAGTTCGCGGGCCAGGCACGCGAGAAGCTGGAACGCTTCAAAATCGGCAGCGACACCGACGCGCGTAAGTGGTACGAGCAGGGGAAACTCCCACCCGCCCAGATTCACGCCCGTGCGAAGCGCTGGGCGGTGAAGCTCTTCCTGGCCCACTACCACCACGTCGCCTGGGTCGCGGCGACTGGGACCGAACCGCCCAAGCCTTACGTCATCACAATCCTCGGCCACGACGGGTTCATCGTGCCGCCGAACTTCCCGGAGGTGCAGTGATGGACGTATTGGAAAGCATCCTCGAACGCATCGGCACGTGCCAGGAGCAGCGCGACGCGTACCTGAAGCAGGCAGACGTCGAGGAACAGAAGGTCGCGAGGTTGGAGCAGATGTACTACCTGCTCGAAGATCCCGCAACCGAGGAACTGATGCGGGATGTGGTCGTGGGCGTCGCAGTCCAAAGCGGCGCGCCGGTGCCGGCGAACGGGAATGCCGCCGGAGAGAAGCACTACGTCGGGATGCAGCGCGTCCGCGAGTTCGTCGCCGCTATGCCCGCCGGCCAGCCGTTCACGGTCCACGACGTGTTTCAGAAGAGCATCGAACACCGCACGCCCGAACCGAAGCTCCGGCATCCGGAGTTTGAAAAGCAGCGCAAGGCCAGCATCAGCATCGCGCTCACCTCCATGGCCAAGGCTGGCGACCTGGAGATCGTCAAGCAGGGTCGCGGACGCGAGTTCAGCGTTTACCGCAGACACGAGGCGGCGAAATGAGCAACGAAGAAACCAAGCTGCTGCTGTCCTGCCTGGTCGTGCTTCTGCGCCGGTGCAGGGGAACCGTGGTTATCGAAGAGGACGAAATCGAGCGGGCCCAGGACTCGCTCGATGAGTTCACCTGGAAGCGGAATGCACCGACGAGGACCCTCCGGCTGAGCGTGCCGGTGGTGGATCGGGGATGAGGCGTCAACCTGTCCTTGAAAGCGCGGTCGTCGGGCGGATCATGGGCGACTTGAAGAAGCGCCCGTGCGTCGTCGTCCGCAAACGCCACGGCACGGCGATGGGCGTGGCCGGCGACCCGGACCTGTATGGCACGGTTAGCGGACGCCATTTCGAGATCGAGGTCAAACGCCCGGACGACCCCTCGTCGCAGTTGACCAAGCTCCAGGCGCAGAGGCTCCAGGAATGGAAGCTGGCCGGCGCCATCGTGGGAGTGGCCCGCAGCGTGGAGGAGGCACTCCACATTCTGGGCTTCGCCGAGCAGGTGCAGCCGTGAAGCCCTGCAAGGTGGTGCTGACCGTCGAGGTCGAGATTACCGACACCAAGAAGGTGTTGGCCGAGGGCCGGAGGGTCGCCCAAGGCCTCCGGCCCACCAACCGGCAAGCTGCGCTCATGGAAATCATCCACGACCGCGTCGACGCAATCACCGGCCTGGAACTGGCGGGCATGACGGCGAAGACGGTTGACTGGTTCGAACTCGACTCGATCCTCGATCCGCGGCACCCCCACTACGTTCCGCGCCCGAAGCGGGGGCGCAGGTGATCTACGGGTCCGTTTGCTCCGGGATTGAAGCGGCGAGCGTCGCCTGGGAAGGACTCGGCTGGCGCGCGGCTTGGTTCGCGGAGATCGATCCGTTCGCGAGCGCCGTGCTCTCGCATCGCTTCCCGGAGGTAGTGAACCTTGGCGACTTCACGCAGATCCAAGCCGGAGCAGGGGCAGTTGACGTTCTCGTGGGAGGAACCCCTTGCCAGTCCTTCTCCGTCGCTGGACGGCGGCTTGGAGTGGATGACCCTCGCGGCAACCTCACACTGGAATATCTCCGGCTGGCTGCGCGGCTTCGACCGCGCTGGGTTATTTGGGAAAACGTCCCTGGCATCTTGTCGATCGACGGGGGACGAACGTTTGGAACCGTGCTGGGGACGCTGGCTCACCTCGGGTACGGGATCGCTTACCGAGTTCTGGACGCTCAGTTCTTCGGAGTGCCCCAGCGCCGTCGCCGCGTCTTCGTTGTTGGACATTCTGGAGGGTGGCAGGCTGCCGCTGCGGTACTTTTTGAGCGCGAGAGCCTGCGCCGGGATCTTGCGCCGCGCCGCAAAAAGGAAGAGGTCGTTACCGCCATTACTGCGAACAGCCTTGGAACGTGTGGCGGCGATCCAAAGCAGGCCCAGGTCGGCCACATCCTCCCCGCAGCCGTCGTCGGACAGTCCGTAAGCGCGAAGTGGGCCAAGCGCAGCAGTGGCCCATCAGGAAACGAGTACCACAACCTCATTGCCGAGACGCTGGAACCAATTCCGCGCGCCGTGGCGTTCTCGTGCAAGGATCACGGTGCCGACGCCACGGAGGACTTAGCCCCGACACTCCGGGCGATGCCGCACCACCGCAGCCACGCCAATGCTGGCGGGCAACTGGCGGCGGTGATCTTCGAGTCCCGGTTCGCCCGCAACGGGCGTGGCGCACCGGACGTGGTGGCGCCCCCGTTGAAAGCGTTCTCCGGAACATCGGGGCGCGGCGACGGCGCGCCGTTGCTGGCCACGTGGGTTGCGGTGCGGCGGCTTACGCCGCGCGAGTGTGAACGCCTGCAGGGATTCCCTGACAACTGGACGCTGATCCCCAACTACCGCTGCCGGATCGGCCCGCCCGAGATCGCGGACATAGCCGAGTACCTGAACATCTCCCTCGAGGAAGCCACGATGCTCGGCGTCTCGCCCGATGGCCCCCGGTACAAGGCCATCGGCAACTCCATGGCGGTGCCGGTCATGCGGTGGATCGGGCAACGCGTCGACACGGTGGAGCAGATCCTCCGGAGGGCGAGGTGAGCGGCTTCTACAGCGTGGAAGGGTGGAATCGCGACCGCGAGGATCGAGAGCGGCAGCGCGAGGGCCAGGCGCAGGGGTCGTTGCTGGCTCAGATACCCGCCGACGCGCCGTACGACGACCCGGATGCCGTGATCCACGTTTGGACCGGCAAGAAGTGGATTTCCTACGAGAAGTGGCTGGCAACGGCGCCCATCGAGATCGAGAAGGCGCCAGCGCCCAGTGCGCCGCCCAAAGAGGGAACGAAGGAAGCCGCACGGGAACAACTGCAGTTGCCGATGGGGATCGGGAATCGTGAATAGCTACTTTCGCACCTACAGCGGCAAGCACGTCCATCCGCTTTCGCCGGTGCCCGAGGAAATCGATATTGGCGATATCGCCCACGCGCTGGCCAACGTTTGCCGATTCCTGGGGCATACCGAGGGCTTCTACAGCGTTGCCCAGCACTCCGTGCTGGTAAGCCAGTTGGTGCCGCCCGCCGATGCATTGTGGGGCCTGCTGCATGACGCTGCCGAAGCGTATCTCTGCGACCTGCCGAGGCCGGTCAAGCGCGAACCGCAAATGGAGATGTATAGGGCCGCGGAAAACCGCCTGCTGGCGTGCGTCGCTCTGAAGTTTGGCTTGGCGCCGGAGATGCCCGAGTCGGTAAAGCAGGCCGACAGGGTCTTGCTAGCCACCGAGTTCCGCGACGTGACGACGGTCGGCGACCTCGACTGGATCGTCGCGGAGTGCGGCGTCGAACCGCTGGATCACCGGATGTACATCATCGATCCCTGGCCGTCCATCGTCTCCGAGGACAACTTTCTGCGGCGCTTCCGGGAGTTGACGAAATGACGCCTCTCGAATTCCTCAAGCTCCTCTGGCTGAACAAACCGGAGGGCCAGTTCATCCTGTTGTGGACGCTCCCCGAGAAACGCTCGCGGTGGTTCCGTGAGCTCGCCGCCGCAGCCGAGTATGTCAGCAGCGTCCATGGCCGGGACGTGTACATGGGGGTGGGCTTGTCGAAGCAGGACCACGGTCCCGCGCACCGCTGTGTTTCCGACGAGATCGCAACCATCAGCGGGTTCTGGGCCGACCTGGACCTGCGGTCGGAGGCGCACACCACGAAGGCGCTGCCAACGACCATCGCGGATGCACTCTCCATCATTCCGGCGTCCATGCAGCCGACTATCGTGATCGCGACCGGGAACGGCGCGCACGCCTGGTGGCTCTTCAAAGAACCCTACGTTTTCGACGACGACGAGGATCGGAAGGCCGTGGCCTGCCTGGTGGCGCGCTGGGCCTCGCTGCTGCGGCTGAACGCGGGCCGGCGGGGATGGGCGTTCGACCGGCTGTCCGATTTGGCGCGGGTCTTGCGGATTCCCGGCACCGTCAACGCGAAGGACCCGGCCAATCCGAAGGACATCGTCGTTCATTCGTTTCTGGGCGCGCGCTACAACCTGTCCGACTTCGCGGAATTTCTGGACGACGCGGCGATCCCCGATCCGGAGGCCCAGGAGAAGGCCGCGCGCGAGTGGACTGAACGGTTCGCCGATAAGGCGCTGACCATCTCCCTGGCCGCGCGCATTCCCGAAGAACTGCTGGACGGCTGGATGGGCGCGGACATGCGGTTCAAAAACACGTGGCTGCGCCAGCGGCACGATCTGAAAGATCCGAGCCAGAGCGGGTACGACCTGGCGCTCGCGGACTTCGGCGTCGACGCGGGGCTGTCGGAACAACAGATCGTGGACCTGATCGTCCACCACCGCAGTCTGTACTCGCAGAAGCAGCGCACCCGGGTGGATTATTTCCAGCGGACCATCGCCAGGGCGGCGCGCCGGTCGGATTGGCGGGATGGGTCGCCCTTGCCCGGCACACCGCGCGTCGGCACCGTGCCCACGAGTACACCCGTTGCGCCACGGGTGGCGGCGGGCGCGCCGGGGGACGGTGGGACGACAGATACTCCCACCCCGGACCCCGCCGTCGCCAAGGGCCTCCTGTGCGACCGCATCTCGCAGGCCCTTGGCATCCGAGTGCTGCGGTTGGTGAAGCTCACCGGCAAGGAACCGACCTACCACATGGAGTTGCCCAACTCGAAGATCGAGTTTTCCAACGTCGGCAAGTTCATCTCGCAGGACGCGGTTCGCCTGGCAGTCGCGGCGCAAGTGGGCGAGCTCATCCCGAAGATCAAACCAAAGCTGTGGGAGCAGATCGCGCAGGCCATGCTTCACGCCTGCGTGGTTGTCGAGGGCGGCGAGGAGCAGGAATGGGAGGGCGCGGCCCGGATGTATATTTCGCAGTACCTCTCCGAAACCGGCTTCATCGACATTGTCGAAGAACAGATGGTGCAGAACCAGCGCAGGCCCATGGTCATCGAAGGACGTATCGCCGTCTGCGCCAGCGACCTCCAGATTTACATCGGCAAAACGATGTTCCAGACCCTCACCGTCAAGGCGGTCGCGTCGATGCTGAAGGTGCTGGGCGGCAAGCACATCCGCGTGCGTGGCTCGAAGCACAAGGAGCAGAGCCGCTGGAGTCTTCCAATCGAGGAGTTCGATCCCGTCGATTACCCGGCGACGGCGCGCCAGGAGGATGTCCATGCCGTCAACCAGTAGCCAGGCCACCGGGTCGCTCGACACGATTGGGCAGCAGGATCACGGGGTCACGTCCGAGTACAGGATCTTCGGCCCGCCGGGAACTGGCAAGACCACCAACGTCACCCGGCAGATCCGGCGCGCGGTGGATCGATACGGGCCGGAGGGCGTGCTGGTCACCTCCTTCTCTCGCGCCGCCGCCACGGAACTGGCGGGCCGCGATCTGCCCATCGCCGGAGATCGCGTCGGCACCTTGCACTCGCACTGCTGGCACGCGCTTGGCGGGCCGGAAATCGCGGAGTCCCAGGTGGATGAATGGAACCGGGACCATCCTCACGTCAAGATCACGCCTGTGAAGAAGCAGGGGAAGCTCGATGGCGAGGAGGCGGCAGTCGAGGAAGATTCCACCGAAAAGTACGGCGACGAGCTGCTTCAGGAGTTGGGCCGGCTCCGCGGCGCAATGGTCATCCGGAATCTCTGGCCGGCGACGCTGATTGAGTTTGAAAAGGAGTGGACCGAGTACAAGCGGGAAAACGGCCTGCTTGATTTCACCGACTTGATTGACGCGTGCCTGCGCGACGTTCACGCCGCGCCGAAGTCCCCGTCAGTGATTTTCGCGGACGAGGCGCAGGACCTCAACCGGATGCAGTTGTCGCTGGTCCGGAAGTGGGGCAACCGCGCGGAGTACTTCATCGTGGCGGGCGACGACGACCAGACCATCTACGCGTTCACGGGTGCCACGCCCGAGGCGTTTCTCGATCCGGACATCCCAGACGACCACAAGATCATCCTCAAGCAGTCATATCGGGTGCCGCAGGCTGTCCATGCGGTGGCCGACCGGCTGATCCACCGCGTAGGCAGGCGGCAGCAGAAGTTGTACCTGCCCCGCGTGGAAGCCGGGGAAATCATCAGGCTCACCAGCGGAACCTACCAGGCGCCCGACGTGTCGATCCTGAGCTCGGCGATGAAGCACCTTGAGCGCGGCAAGTCGGTCATGTTCCTGGTGGCGTGTTCCTATATGTTGAAGCCGCTGGTCAGCGTGCTCCGCAAGAACGCTGTCCCGTTCCACAATCCGTACCGCAAGAGCAACGGGTCGTGGAACCCGCTCCAACTCGGCCGGCGCGGATCGACGCCGAACCGCATCCTCGCCTTGCTGGTGGCGCATCCCGATTACGGCGATGGCCACCGGCCCTGGACGCACGGCGACCTGGCGCTCTGGGCCGAATGCCTCCAGGCGAAGGGCATCCTGAAGCGCGGCGCGAAAAAGCGGCTGGCTGCGTACAGCGCCGAGCGCCAGGCCAGCTATGAACACCTCGAGGAACTCTTCGAGACCGCCGCACTCCAGTCGTTGTTGGTTGCGTACAACCACGGGTCGCGCGAGTTGCTCGACTGGTGGCGGGCGCGCGTCACCGCCGAGATCCACCCGCGCACCCAGTTCCCTGCCGACATCGCCGCGATCCACGGCGCGTCCGCGTTGATGGAGACTCCGCGCGTGGTCGTCGGGACCATCCACTCCGTGAAAGGCGGCGAAGCGGATGTGGTCTATCTGTTCCCCGATCTCAGCCAGGCGGGGGACGCGCAGTATGCTCGGGGCGGCGTGCCCCACGACTCGGTGATCCGGCAGTTCTACGTGGGCGTGACCCGCGCACGGGAGACCCTGTATATCTGCCAAAGCACGAGCCGCATGGCGATCTCTATCTAGTTGAAACTATGGGCCTTGCTTATGTTCCTGCACGAAGGTAACATTCGAGCGCTGTTGACGGGAGACTACTTGAAGCAGAGAGTACAGCACCCGAAGATTAACGAATGCAAGGACTGGAAGACGGCGTACTGGTTCTTTCGCTACTGGCACGACGAGCCCCAGCCGGATGGCTCCGTGAAGAGCACCCGGAAGCGCCAGATCGTCGGACCGAGCAAGGGACTGAACGCGATTACGAAGAAGCAGGCGGAAGGTGACCGCGACAAGTTTCTCGTGAACCTGAACGCCGCGCCCACGCGCCCCGAGGCGGCGGCCGCTGTCGCAGCCGCCGCGCCCGCACCAGAATCCGAACCCGGCGCGATCATCTTCGGCAGGCTGGCGCAGATGTGGCGCACCGATTTCGTGGAAAAGTCGGTCGGCGGCAAGCCGCTCCTGGCCGCGCCGACCAGAGCCAAGTACATCTTCAATATCGAGAAGTACATCCTGCCGAGGTGGAAGGACACGCGCCTCGGGGAGTTCCGCGCGAAGGAAGTGCTCGACTGGCTTCAGGACACGTGCGCGTCGTGGCACCACATGGCCGACCTGCGCGGCATCATGAGCGGGGTGATTACGAAGGCGCATGAGTGGGAACTCCTCCCGGAGACGTTCGCGAATCCGATCCGGCGCGTGAAGCTTCCCAAAAAGTGGGAGGTCCGGGAGAAGCGCATCCTCGACGAGGACCAGACCGCGCGCGTGATGGCGCGCCTCGAAGACCCGAACCTCCTGGTCTGCGAGACGTGCCTCGACACCGGAACACGCATTTCCGAAGTGACCGGCCTAAAAATAAAGCACGTCGACTTCGACAAAGGCTGCATTCGAATCGACCAACGGAACTGGCGCGGCGACATCGACGAACCGAAGACCGCCAAGAGCAAGCGCGTGCTCGCACTTGGCGACCTGGGCCCGCGCTACAAGGTCCGGATCGGGAAACTGAAGCGGCGCGGCCCGGAGGCGTGTGTCTTCCCGCAGGCCGACAATCTGAACGAGCCGATGTGGGACTCCGGTGTCCGTCAGGCGCTGAAGAGGGCGGCGACCGCCGAAGGCTGCGACTTCCCCGGCTTCGGGCCGCACTCCTTGCGCCGCGCCAACATCACGTGGCGGCAGGAAGTTGGCGGCAGCAGCATCGAAGCCAGCAAAATTGCCGGCCACGCCAATACGAAGATCACGGAAGAGTACACGATCGTCCAGTTGAAGCGGCAAGACGAACTAACGCGCCGGATTCAAGGCAGGCGCGCGAAGGCCGAGAAGAAGGCCAAGGACAAGAAGGTCGTCGAGATGAAGAAGGAGTCGGCGGCCTGAGGCATGGCAGCGGGCGTGCCGCAGGGAACCATTTCAATCCTAAGGGCGTCCGGCTGCCACCCAATAGCTGAACCAGTCCGTAGCTATCTCAAACTGCGCTTCCGCCAGTGGGAGCGTGCCAGAGCAGACCTGACGGTGCAGGTAGTTCTCGAACCGATCCTTTTCCCTAAAACCCGCAGCCACCCAACCAGCGTAGCCCGGCGAGCATTCATGCCAGAGATTTGCAGCGGTATCGGCCCCGCCAAGCTCTAGCGAAACGAGATGGTCGAGATGGCTGATCCCCCTGTTGTTCGGCGGGTGGGGTATGCTGTAGCTTTCGTAGACCAACATCTTCTCCGCGTGCGAGGTGGCTGAATCCCGAACCGAATTTGTCCGGAAAGAAGGGGCACAGAGTACTTCTCTCGTGTTTCCCGGAATTATGTTTCCGGGGGTGCAGGCGACATCCGGCAACGGGCCGCTCACGCGGCAACCAGTGGTTTTCGTGACCCGACCCCAGTGCGTTGCCGCCACTCGGGGCGTCCTTGAGATCGAAGCCTCGCGCGGTAGAGGCGCTAGCGCAGTAGGCCGCGCCACATAACGCATCATGCGGCGCGCCACATAACATGCGGTAATTCCGCACGTACGGATCTGCGCGGGGGGGGGTCAGCGATGGCCCGCCCCTACCGCGACCCGGCTTCCCATTAGATCATTTTGGTGCGTCCCAGCGTCGACCGGGGCAAGAACGTAGCGAAAGGACTCGACTAAGCTTCAGGGACGCAGTCGCCACGCGGCAAGCGCAGCAAAGGCTATAGCAACGACAAAACAAACCACATTAAAGGCGGTTGCAGCCGTTTGAATTCCCCCTGTTTCAGGAGAACCAGTGAGATGAAATGGAGGCCAACTCGCATACCGCGTTGCAGTGACGCCGAAGATTACACACGTCGACACCAATAACGCGAATCTAACACGCACCTTTTGAGAGAAGATCAGAGCAATAGAACTGGTTGCACCGAGGAGGTGTGAGTAACAGCTATTCACGGCACCCCCAGAAATCGAGATCATTAGTCCTTCTATTGCGAGCAAGACGATTGTTATAACCGACAAAAGCTTCCGCCTGCCGCTCGCTGACAGCGGCGCGCCAGTAAAACCCACAAACGGATTGTCCTCAAAGTTGCCGATGATAGCCGCTCCGAGGGCTAGGGCCAAGAGAAAGAAGATCGATGTCGATATCAGGTCATACAGCGGTTGCGCGGTTGTACGGTAGAGCCGTGGAAGTGGCGATGTATAAAAGAAAATATACAGAACTAGCAACAGAAAGATTGATATGGCAAGCGTCGAATAACACTTTCTGGTTAAATCCGTTTGATTGCCAGGGCCCTGTGTCGGTATTGCGGAGCTTGCCATAAAACCTCTCTACTCAGACGCGCTGGGGCCGAGCAATATACAAAACGAGCCCGATACTTGAGGAGAGCGCGAACGACGCGAACAATAAAAAGTGCTGCCCGCCGGTGACAGTGAAATAGATGAATTGGACAGCAATTAGAATAGCGCCAACTTTTGAGCACCAATTTGGCGAATGTACAAAACCGGATCTTAAGTACGGAAGACTTGTAGCGGCACAAACAGCCAGTTCTCGGATCATGATGGCTGCGAACAGAGGTTTAGGGAAACTAAGCGTCAGCAAAGCTGCCGTCAATGTCGTCCAGATAAGGAGCCGGTCGAGCGCACCGTCCCAGATTCGACGGGATTCCCGCAAGTATCGATTCGTCGAATGTGATGATCGGTTGAAGATGACTCCGTCCGCGATGTCGATGATCATCGCGAAGATGATCAAGGCATTGACGACGGCGACGTTGCCAACAAATAGCAGAGAAACAACGATGGCGGTCAGTGGAATCTTGAGAAAAGTCAAGAGAAAGCCGAGGCGAGCCGGCCAGTCTAGCGATATTGCAGGTTTGAAGCGGGCCACTGCCTCCGACGACCGGAGAGCAAATATCGGAAACGGGTGTGTCATGGTATTTCCTCGTGCAACATGAACGACAGGGCAGAATATCACAAGGCGACTGGGTTATCAATACCCCGGGGAAGGCCCGGGAAGGCCCGAAGGCCCAATGGCGTGCCTAAACCGCTGAAAACTCTCAGAAGCGCCGGTCCACGGGTCCGGGACTGGCGAAGACGCGGCGAAAGCCAGGGCCGCAACGGACGAATCGTTTCCGGTGAAGCGGAATCTTGATATCTCTGCCGGGCGTTTCCCCGGTTTCCCTGTCCCCGTCGCCCCGGTTTCCCCGGCTCCCCATTGCAAATTGCCATAGTGCAAATTGCCATAGCCATTTGACAATGTTAACTTTGGTACTATAATATCCGAAATACTACAGCCTCTGAAATCGTGAAGGAGAACGGTGACGATCGTTGGCAACGCTTCCCCGTGCCGCCAGCCGCCCTTATCGGTGAGCCTGGGTGGGTGGTTCGCCTGGATCGCCGAAAAAGACCGCTTTCAGGGTGTAGAACACGGAAGATTTGGCGGAGCCGGCTGCGCGGCAGAGTCGGTCTGTAAACTGCAAAACCATGCGGTGGCCACCGCTAACACCAGTTGGCAGGATCTTCAATTCCCATTGTTTCTGGCCGAGAACAAGACAGTTCTAGACTTGGCCGGCGCGGATCTATGCTGTTCCATATCTATAGTGCCTGCCGGACGACTCGGCCTGTATGCCAGAAAGTCGGCTTGCACCAAACGGAGCGCCCCTCGGGCAGCACGGCGAGAACCTGAAGCAGACCGGAATAGGAACTGGACGCACGCGTCCAGAAGTTGAGGAGATGACGATGGATAAGACCATAATAGTCGGTGTTGGCGGCACAGGGTTGAATGCGATTCGGTCCTTGCGCCGCCGGATCGTGGAGACGCACGGTGCTCTGACTGCGTTCCCGCAACTTGGATTTCTCTATCTCGACACCGATGACGCTGAGGTCGTCATCACCGAGGACAATCGCAAGAGGTGGGAGGTGATGGGGGTGTCAACCGCGCTCTCGCAGGCGGAATACCGAATCATCGAGGCTCCGGAAATCGGGCCTATAATTCGTAACATCCAGGCGTTTCCCCAGATTGGGCAATGGTTCCCGGTCGACGAGCTGAAATCGATTGATCAAGCCGACGAAGGCACACGAGGCGCGCGGCAGATCCGCCCGCTGGGCCGATTCGCGTTCACGCTCACGACCGGTGCAATCGAAACCGATTTCAAGAACCTCTATCAACGTCTTCCACAGGCGGCCGGCGGCGGCAAGACTCAGGTGATTGTTATCTGCTCCTTGAGTGGTGGAACCGGCAGCGGTATGTTCCTCGATCTTGCCTACAGCATCAGGGAGTGGACCGCGGGCAATTGTGAGACGACTGCATTCTTGATCTTTCCAGAACTCACTACCCCCCGAGGAAAGCGTTACTTGGTCAACGCCTACGCCGCCTTGCTCGAACTGAACTACTTTTCTTGCGGCAATGTCGTCTACAAGGGCCAAGATCGAAAGATCGGGTTTAAGTTGCCGCAGAATGAGGAACTGGCGACGGGGAAACCGTTCGACTACTGCTACATCGTTAGCCCGCGCAATCAGGTGGGAGTGGAACTTGCTCTGGAGACGCTGCCCGACATGGTTGCTCACCGAGTCTACCTCAACTTTGATTCATCATTTGCAAACGACGCCAAGAGCCTGCTGAACAACGGAAGTTTCGAGCGGGGGCTCTTGTTGGAGGACCCTTTCACCGGGAACAAACACTCTCAGAACTTCTTCACGTTCGGGCTATCTTCTATACAATACCCTATCGAGCAAATCACCGAGCTCTTTGCCTATCGAATCGGTACCGATCTTGTTCAGGCGTGGCTTAAGCCTCGCGAGATCCCCGGGAACATCAATGAGCGTGTCCAGGGTTATCTGCCCGAGCTGAAGCTGTCGGACGACTTTCTCCTTGGTAATAGGGATTTTTTCGGGACGAAGAAGGATTATAAGGGGTATGAGCGGGAGTTTGAGGAGTTTGTCAACGAACTCAAGAGGACAACGCCGCAACGAAATATCGTTTCCTACCTGACCGAAAGGAAGCGCCTTTACTTGGAGCAATTTCGGTCGGTCGGGGACATCAAGTTCTATCAGGACAAGCGAGATAACTTGGATGGGGCAGTCAAGGAGATTGTGCGCTCGCTCCGCCAAAAACTCTCTGCCATCCTGGCTGACCCTCAGTTGGGCCACGAGTTTGCGTGCGGGGCCGTCGAGGAGTTGGCCCGAATCTGCACCGCGCGCCATCAGAGTTTTGTGGAAGAACTCAAGGGGCTGCCAGCCAGGGAGACCGGCTCTGCTCGCTCGTTCAATTCTTTCTGCATTGAAGTCACCAAGTCCGAATCGGTGCTGTTGTTCCCGGAGAAGAGGCGGAAAGAGGCGGTTGTCAAGGCTTGCGAGGCTCTTAGCGCTAATCTTTCTGCGACTATTGGGGCGCGTGCCTTCGACTTCGGCCGCGCCTTGCTGGATCGGGTGCTTGAGGAATTGAAGACACTTGCTAAGAGCTTGGCTGACTGGGTGATAGCAATTGAGAAATTGCGCGATGAGATCGGGGAGGAGATTTCCCGCCGCAGGAGTCACATGGCGGAGAAGATGGCGAGTCTCAAAGACTTCAATGGGGCGATCCTGTTTAACCAAGAACGAATTGATTCCTTGTATCAGTCCTTTGACATTACAGGTGCCATTCGACATGTTGAGAACCGTTTGCTCGCGCAAGCAGATGGCGGCTGCCTTTCGGTGCCGTCTCTTGGGCGACAAGCCACCGACCAAGTCTACCGTGCCGCGCTAGACTGGCTCACGAGTGTCAGCAGGGAGCGCGTGACTGATAAGAATGTGGCAGATAAGCTCCTTGAGGATTATCCCAAAGCGGATGCCCGTAGAACTATGCTTGCGGAGAATTTTCGGAAGGCCATGCCATTTCTGGCCTTTCATGAGTTCGAAAAGCATATTGGCGCGGGGAAGGACGGCGTTGCTTACTCGGGGTCACAGACCACTGCAGCGAAGCTCGTAGGAATGCTAGACGACGATGGAGGTGCGCTGAAATCGGTATCGGACCTGAAGAAGGATATTGTCGCTGCGACCGGGCTTAGCACATCCGAGATCAGGAAACTATCGGACGCACACCAGATCCTGATGCTGCATGAAGTCACAGCCTTCCCGCTGCGGTTGATTAAGGATTTGAAGACTCTCCGTGATCGCTACTCCGAATACACTCGCAACAAGCAGGCGATACCGCTCCATATCCAAAAGACTTTTGATCCGCCGCTCATGGGGGTGTTCCAAACCTCTGCGGAGGAAATTCGGGCCGTTCAGGAGATCGAAGAGCTTTTCTTACTCGCGTGGGTTGAGGGCAAGATTGTCCTAGAGAGAAATCAGCGGGAGGACCGTGACGAGGTGCGTTATCGGTATCGGGAAGCTGGGGTGGACACGTTTGAGAGTCTGGGGCTGACATTTCTTGCTGCACTTGAGTTGTGCCTTGCCGATTCCGACGATAGCCGCAGGATTAAACGGCTTCTCGCTGATGATATTCGGAAGCACCTTGCGGCCTTTGACACACCGCAGAAGAAGAAGGGCTTGGCTACTCGCCTGGTAACGCACCTGCAAAAGCTGAAACAGGACTCTCCGATGGGGGAGGACGACTTCAACTATCAGAGGTTTGACATCATCCGCAAGCGCGTCGTTGTTAATTGCGCCCTGCCCACCGAAATGACGTCGCCGGGGCCACCGAAGCAAGCGCAGCCAAACCCTGCTGAGCAGAAGTTCCTTGAGCTTGTGCGAGTTTCAATCAAGAAGACCAAGGGCCAACTAAACCCAGCTATCGAACAGATGCTGCGATCAAATCAGAGTCGGTTGGGTCTAAGCGATGAAGATGGCCGCAGGATCATCCAGGCAGCCGTTGCGGAACTCCAAGGGGCCGACGGAAGCGCGGAATATCGATGTATGTACAGCGCGTTCTTGGATGCCGGTGAGATCACCGACGCGGAGCGGGCCCAGCTTATTCAGCTTCAGGTGGAACTAGGCCTCACCGAGGAGCAAGTAAAGTGGGCGGAGGCTTCTGTCGGCACGGGTCGCAAGTCGGCAGTTAGTTAACGACCTTGATCTTGGGAAGTTCCAGAAACGGAGATCCCGAGCGAGGAGTGGTGTTTTAACAGAGAAAAGATAGGCTAGGTCGAGTCGAAGTTGAAAACTACTAGAGGTGAACATGCTGCGACAAGTCATCGGTAAAAAATGCTCAAACCCAGAGTGCGAATTGCATGATAAGGTTGTGAATACAGACAGCAATATGTGCGGTAAGTGTTCGTTGCCACTTGAAGAGATCGCCTCGGTCAATCGTTTGACCCTGGGCATCCCGGTGGCGGTGCTAGTCATCGTAGCTTTGTACTTCGGGGTGAAGTGGTTCTCAGACCCTGCCACCACCGCCAGCAGTATTCCGCTTGGCGCTTCGCAAGCCGCGGTGCAGCGTGACATGGACGAATTCAAGGGCGCGGTTGCGAAGTTTCGCGCTGAAGCCCAAACTGGTATCGTAAAACTTGCCCAGGATGCGATCTCGGACGATTTTCTCAGTGTGGAAAAGGAACAAACCTACTCTGACAGAGCCGCAGCCGAGGTTGAATCTCTCAAGCGTCAGGTGCCGGAATCCGCTATTCGAGACGGGTTTGTGTTTCATTTTCCGCATCCGCCGGACCAGAGAGTGGCCGGATTCCCTTTCAGCGGCGAAGAGATACACGGCATCCTGGAGTCGGAATTTGGGAAGAGAGGCACTGCAGTAAAGGAGCGGGATCTGATTGAGCGTCTGCGCAGCATGGTGCAGCAGTTCAGCCAGCCAGACCAACGACTGGATGACACGAAGAGGGCCGATGTCATTCGCTTCATTACGACTCCAGAACAGGGCAAGAAGGCGGCGTTGAGCCGCAAAGTCGCGGAAGCCACAATTGATCGCTATTGCAGGGAAAAAGGAATTCGGACGGGACCCAGATCCTGAATCAGAACCTTCGCAGTGGATGATACCTAACGATTCGACCTGAGGAGAATTGAGCAATGTCGAGTAACACAATCGTTGTTCTTGTTGTCGGGGTTGCGGTGTTGGGAATTGGCGGACGCGCTTGGTTGCAGTATCAAGACCGCATCCATGCTCGGGAAGACCCGCAGCAGGTGAGTCGGCATTTTGACCGCGAAGCGGTAACCGCGGCTTCGTTACGCCTGAATCGGCCCAATGCCGTGGCTTCCGGCAAGGTGGTCAACGTCACTTGGAAGACTCGTGATGTTGGGGTGTACTGTGGATTCGTCAAGTCCGACGGGTTCCACGAAGGCAGTGTTGCGGGGCGCGCCTATTACGGATTCCAGTTTTTCCGGCAACTAAAGCCGAATGATTCGAAGGAGTTCGAGATCACTTTTGCGGTTCCGCCGATGAACCGGGACTGGTCGTGCATTGCGGAGCTCGACATGAACGATTCGAAACTTCGCCCTGTGTGGTGAGGCGGACCAGCGCCGGACAGGGCGCCGTCGAGCAATCAACTTAAGCGCTAGAGGGAGTGCCAAATGTCTGCACCTACGGCCACGTTCGGTTTGACATCGAAACAGGTCGCGGAAAGGGTCGCCGCCGGCCAAGTGAACCGGCCGCCCCAACCCGGCACGAAAAGCACCCGTGCCATCCTGCTGGACAACTTGGTCAGCGTTTTCAACATCATCATTGGATGTATCATCCTGTTTCTGCTGGCCTTTTACATGGGAACTCGGGACAGCCGCCTTTTGTGGGATTGTGTGGGCGTCTTTTTTGTGGCCTTTTTCAATACGGTGATTGCCTTCGGGCAGGAGATCCGGGCGAAGCGCGCGATGGACAAGGTCAACATGCTGATTGTGCGCGAGGTAACCGTGATGCGCGATGGAAAGGCCGTCAACCTTCCGCATTCCCAGATCGTGCTTCAGGATGTAATTGCCGTAAAGCGCGGCGACCAGGCGGTGGTGGATGGTTCGGTACTCCAGTCGAACCACCTCGAGATTGACGAATCGCTGCTCACCGGCGAGTCTGAACCGATCGAGAAACGCGAAGGCGATTCTGTGCTTTCGGGAAGCTTCTGTCTGTCCGGGAATGGCTACTACGTCGTCGAGAAGCTAAGCGACAGCAGCTATGCATCGAAGATGACGCAGATTGCGCAACGGCAAAAGGCCCAGGTGAGCCCGCTCCAGAGAAGCATCAACGGCATCGTGAAACTCCTGTTTTGCGTGGCGATATTCCTCTGCGTCTTGCAGGGCGGCATCGGTGCCTACAACCATCAACTAGATGTGGATTTCGTACGGAAAATAGCGACGATCATGATCGGGCTGGTGCCGCAGGGCCTAGTCCTGACCGCCTCGGTTGTCTTCGCCATCGGCATCTTTCGCATTAGCAAGGTGGGCGCCGTGGTTCAGACGTTTAACGCAATTGAATCATTTGCGGGAGTGCAGGTGATCTGCATGGACAAGACGGGTACTCTTACGCAGAACCGAATGTCGGTTCGCAAGATCACTCCGTTTTCTCGCGTTGATGATCCAAAGCCGCTCGAAGGTGTGTTGGGCACGTACGCCCGGTTGTCTTCCGACAAGAACGCCACGATTCGCGCGATGGAGTCGCTCCAAGGAGGCGGTGCGACGGTATTGCAAGAGTACCCGTTCAGCTCGCAACGAAAGATGAGCGTACTGACGCTGGAACGAAATGGCCAACCCGTTTCTTACGTCTTGGGCGCTTTAGAGTTGCTCAGCGCACAGTGCGCAGGTGCCGGATCATCCCTGATAGAACAACAAGTTTCGGCCGGGGGTTTGGAGGTGTATCGCAACCTTTTGTTCGGGGAGGTTGCCGACCCCGAGAACATCAAGGCTACGGCCAAAGGCCTCGGGATGTTCCGCGTCCGTCCTCTCTGCATCGTATCCTTGAGCGATATGGTTCGACCGGATGTGTGCGATGTGATCACTGAGTTTGGACGGAACGGCATCCGGTTCAAGATTCTCTCGGGTGACTCGCCCACCTCTATCCTAGCCACATGCCGGGATATTGGCTGGACAGTCAAGGCAGAGGACGTGATCACTGGCGTTCAACTGGAGGCGCTGGAAGCGCATGCCTTAGAGGAGGCGGTCGAACGATGTACTGTGTTCGCCAGATTGAAGCCAGAACAGAAAGTGATTATTGTGAAGGCGTTGCAGGCGCGAGGGCTTCACACAGCAATGATCGGCGACGGCGTCAATGACGTGCCTGCCATCAAACAGGCCGATCTCGGCATCGCCATGGATGAAGGTGCCTCCATCACGAAGGAAGTGGCGGATATCATTCTACGGAATAACAACTTCACCTTGCTGCCGCAGGTGTTTGAAGAAGGCAAGAAGATCATCAATACCGTGGGTACGGTGGCCAAGTTGTTCCTAACCAAGAATTTTCTGGTCATTTACCTGACTCTCGCTTCCGCGCTGTTTTTGCTGGACTTCCCCCTGACCCCCAGACGGGTGTCACTGTTCAACATCTTTGCGATTGGCGCTCCCGCGATGTTGATCGCATTCACAAATTCCAGTACGGAACGGCAGAAGCGGTTCTTCCTGGACATGCTCTCATTTGTGGCGCTGTCGGCGCTCGTAATCGTGTCGTTTGGCTATGCGGGCTTCGCCTATGCGAAGAATGGAATCGCCGGATCAGACGGGGAAGTGCCCAAAATGGCGATGGTTTCCATCATGGTATTGATCTCCGTCGTCAACTTTATGTTGATCATCTCCCGGCGCGGGGTGAAGGGACGGCGCTGGTATCTGTCGTTTGCCCTAGGTATGATCCTGGTGTATGTCGCGGCCGTCAGCGTCACGTCAAGCAATTTACTCACGCGGTTTCTGCACAAGTTTTACGAGATCGTGCCTCTCGGCGCGGAGGCTTGGCGCGTTGTTATCCTGGCGTTTGTTGCCGGCTCGGTGCTTCTTGTGGCGGCACAGAGATTGCGTGAAGCACTTGTGAACCGGGGCGCGTGACACCTTTGAGGTGATACAGTCCTGCGCTTACGGCAGGACGCGCATCTGTGCATCGAGACCTTCGGTTGTTCGCGTGCTATGCGCGGGCGTTCAGGAGTGCGGGTGAGAACGACCTGACTCCAGGTGAAATCTCGTCTGCCGGCATCCAAGGCGTGACTATAGGAAGCACAGGGCTGGGACGCCTTGATGAAGGGGTGAATGGTATGGAGACAAGTGAAATTGCGGACAGAGTGATGTATGGGCGGTCGAGTCTTCTGGGAGCCATAGCCTGGATGTTCGGCCTCTCATTTATTCTGACCATCTTGTTGGGTTGGATTCCCGTTGTCGGTCCATTTCTCGGCCCGACGCTTGGTGGCTACGTCGGCGGTCGCCGAGCCGGCACCGCGGGCCGAGCGCTGCTTGCAGCACTGATACCGGCCCTGTTGCTTTCGGTTATGATTCTTGGGATTGGAGCGTTGGCAGCAACGTTTTCGCACCTCCCAATTGTCGGCGCAGTCGGAACGGTTATTGCTGGAGCAATTGGCGTAATCCTATTTGTCCATAATCTATTGCTGTTCCTCGCTGCGCTCATCGGCGGCATCGTGCGGCAGTCCCAGGCGAGGTAGCCGGCCCCGAAAGCATCCGGCGGCAGACTATGACATCAGCGGCAGGCCAATATGAATGCGATCAACACGTTGACAAGGATCTTGGGCCTCTCCTTTGTTTCAGGAATTAACCTCTACGCTACTGTTCTGGTCGTTGGCCTCGGTATCCGCTATCACTGGGTCACGGGACTGCCTTCGGAATTGGCGATCCTTGCCCATCCGGTCGTAATCGCGCTTGCCGGAGCCTTGTATGCGCTGGAGTTTCTGGCAGATAAGATTCCGTTGGTCAGCACACTGTGGGACGGACTACACACCTTCGTGCGCCCAGTAGGTGGCGCCCTACTTGCGGTGGCAAGTGCGTCCGGTCTCGATCCGATGCTCCAGGTCGTGGCCTTCATGGTCGGTGGCTCCGTCGCCCTGGGAACGCATTCGACCAAGATGGGATTCCGAGTTCTGGCACACAAATATCCGGACCCAGTCGCACACTCGATTATTAGCGTGTTGGAGGACCTGGGCGTCGTCGCTCTGCTCGCACTGGCCTACAGCCACCCTCTCATCGGATTGTGCCTGCTGCTGTGCCTTATTGTCCTGATGGCCTGGCTGGCACCGCTCCTGTTCAGAACCATCATATTTGTCCTCAGGGGCGTCGCTGGGCGCATGATTTTCTGGCACCCTGGTTTGACCCGTCCGCCGACATGGCTGGACCGCAAGCTTCCAGTCTCGGCGGACGTGAACGCCTTGCGAGTTTACCTCTGCTTCGCGCGCACTGTTAGGGGAGTTTCCCGCTTGAAGAAGGGATACCTCGTCGTGAACGCGCATGAGGCATTTTTTGCCTGTAGAGGATTAGTCAGATCAAGAATGCTTCCAGTTGGCGGGACTATTGCAGGGGAACTGGACGTTGACGAGGGATTGATTTTCGACGTCCTCACTTTCATCAATCCCTCCGGAGGTCGTACCGCCATTTACTTTACCAAAGAGTGTTCGCGTCAGTTTCGGTCGCACAATCCGACGGCACGAAGCGCGGAATGTGCGAATGTGCAACCTAGTTCCAGGAGACCTACGCACTGAGGAGAAATCGAAGCCCTACGTGGGGACGTGGGCGTAAGTAAGGGCAATTGATTGAGCAGTACGGGGTCATGAGGAGGAGTATTATCAGTGGCAACCTATTCTCGATGTCCAAATTGCGGCCACTCGCCGTCCGGTGGGATTGGCGGCGGCGTCTACTTCGATGTGTATCGCTGCAATGGTTGCTCAAGCATCTATTGCTACAACTGCGGTGGCGTGAGCAACTGCAAATGCCCGCGTTGTGGATCAAAGAAGTACACGAAGGTTGGAGAGTGTTGGAAGACCAAGTGAGGCGCTAGCGCCGTGTGGTTCGGTGGTCCTCGACAATCACTGGTGCGACGAAACCAGTCTGAGGCCGAGCAGACCAATCATGACCAGGCACAGGCATGCGATTCGGGCGGCAGTCTTCGGCTCTCCGAGACAGTGCTTGCCACGCCGATGCCGGTCCAAACCGCGTAGGTGGTTCTGGTTGGGAGAGACTTCGACGCTAGCGCCAAGAGCCATAGGCTGCCCACCATGGCGGCAATCGTCAGGGCACTCGGCCAGAATCGAGTGACTCAGCGGTGTACTTCAGTCAGACTGCCCAAGCCCCTTCAAGACTTCAAGAAGGCCTGCCACTAGAATGCTCGATTGCTCGACCAGCTCATGATGATGAAGTTCTCCAGTATTATAGTATTCTGTCTTCCATGTCTCGTCGCCCATCGCTCCTCTCTGCCACTCGGGAAGGGGCAAGTTGATCAGTTGATCTGCCTGTTGTTCTTCGGTCAGCGCAATCTCACTGCCAGTCTGGCGGCAGCGAGCATTCCCGGAACAGCCACGCGCTTTAGGTTAGCGACCAGAATGGCGCCCGACACCAAACGACCAAACAACCGATGGCCGCCCTGTACTCCGAAAGCAGACGCGGCAGTCGATTTCTGTTCGGGCAGTTGGCCCCTTGCTGAATTCCTTGCAAGTATTTGATTCGCTAGCCACTTCGGCCTCATCTCTCGCCAGCGAATGGCACGGTGCTTCTCACCAGGATCTTCGATGTTGCCGGACAGGCGCACTTCGCATGACTAGAATCGATGTGTTCGGACGCGCTTCCTGTTTAATCTGTCCTGTGCAAATCCAGAGGAAGAGGGACCGCAGCGTCGCACTATGCAAACGGGCAAGCTCAATGGCATCCCGGCGAAAGTACTCCTCAGCAACCGGCAATACGCCGCGCTCCGGCTTTTCACCGATGAACGGTCAAGCTTCGTGATGGTCACCGGCGACGCGCTCTGTGTGGACCAGCGAAGCTTCGGCAGCCTCTTCCATCGCGGCTACATCCGGTACGAGAAGAGCCGTGGCGGTTTCATCCTCACCAACCTCGGGAAGCGTTCCCGCCAGGCGTTCGACGATACGGACATATTTCGCAAGCAGCCGTCGACGACATTCTCTTCGTACATCCGAACCATCAAGGCACTTACGAGGACCGCATGAAAATCACGATGGGCATGCAGGAAACTCTCGCGACGATCCAGCGCAACCAGCAGCAGATCGACTTGCTGACGGCCAACAATACTCAGTTGGTCCACTTTCTCCTATCGCAAGGCATGATCCAGAACCTCAACGAACTACCGGGATTTGGCGGAAACGGCTTCACCGGCGAAATGGCCGCAATCCACGAACCGGTTGTACCGCCGCCGTTGCTGCAAGCGCCACCGGAGCCGCCGGCGCACCAAGCTCGAAAGGGCTCAGCCCGGAAGCCCCCAAAACGCCGGGAGGCGCATGCGACGCGAGCGCCGGCCACGTCGAATGCCGGTCGCGGCCTGCTCCAGGCTGAACTTCTGATCGCGTGGGCGAAGCAAGCGGGCGGCAGGCTCAACCTCGCGCAGTTTCGCGCGGCTAACGAAGGGAGGACGCGCGGCATCAAGCATTCCTTCTACACGACGACGATGTATACCAAGGTCGGCAAACTCACTGAACAAGGAGTCTTTAGCAAGATCGGTCCCGGCGAGTACCGATTGAACCCCAACATAGATTGAAAGGGCGACGCCATTTGAGGTTCTCTATGGATCGCATCGCGATGCAGAGTGCAAAACCTGGCCAAAAGACGCAGAGAGCCGGGGGATCGCGTGATCAAGCGGAGGGAGATTCCAGCCGCTCATCGGGCGAGCTTCGGCAAGGGCTATTGGGACCGTGTGGTGAACCGTCTCTCCTACCTCGAAACCGACGAAGCGCTGGAACTGTCGTTCAGACCGGACGAGTCCACCGCAGGCGCGAAATCCGCAATTCACACGGCGGCAAAGCGCGCCGGCGTGCGGCTCCGGGTCGTGATCCGCGAGCCACGCATCTTTGCCTGGATACCCGGCAGACGTCCGGTGATCATCCGCCGTGCGAAGCGCGCGCCAATCCTCTGCGAAGTGTGTGGTGAGGAAACTGATCGGCCACAAGTTGGAGCAAGCAAGCAGTTTGTCTGCGCCGGAAAAGGCAACAGGAAGAGCCAGTGCCAGAAGATCCGGCGGTACGTGCTCGCGCATCACCTCTCGATCGCCGAAGCTCGCGAGCGCCTCCGGCGGATTGGCGAGACGCACAAGGGGCAGCGATCGAAATAGGCGCGCTATGGACCCACGAAAATACTCACCGCTTCCCGCCGGCCACCCAAGCATCGGGGAACCATGTGGCGTCTGCAGGCGCCCAATTGAGGCTGGCGATGAAACCACCCTGGTTCCGATAGAGAGTCCTCCCACCGACTGCCGCGCTCACACGGTCGAGGCGGCGCTCTGCCATTGGGCATGCGTCACGGAAGGGTTGCGGGCGGCGCGCGCCATGGAGGTCACATGACCGGCAAGAACTGGGTTCCGCCGGCTTCCGCGGTGAAGCCGGTGAATCACTTCCACACCATCTACATTCGCCTGGCTGCGATGAGCGACGCGCTGATCCACGAGGCATCCACCCGCGAAGACATCCTCAAGAACCCGGTCTTCGGCGAACTGATCGGAAGCATCGCGGAACTGTCGAACCTCTCGGCGCGCATGACCGTTAAGCTCGAAGGCATCCGCCGCGACTTCCCCGACCTATGGGAAATCTGGCAGCGCGCCAGCCAGCATGAACCCACCAGGGAGGACGGATTGTGAACTGGTTTGGCGAATCATGGCTCGCACCCACGTGCGACCCGGCGGACAGGGTCGAGACGCCGGTCGGCGTGCTGTGCGCTCACTGCGAGGAGAGGATCGTGGCTGGCGACCGGGGCGTGTTCCTCAACGGCCACCCGAACCCGTTCCACTTCGAGTGCTTCATTCGCGGGGTCATCGGGTCGGTGGGCCACCAGAAAGGAGCGTGCCCCTGCTACGGCGGCTGCGAGGACGACCCGCCTGGTGCGACGCGGCGGGAGGCGGCGCGCGCGGCCCTGGAGTACTTCGAGGAGCACCCGCCCGAACCGTTCATGGAGATCCGGATTCCGGAGAAACAGTTGAAGGAAATCGCCCGCGTGGTGCGGCGGGCGCTGCTCGGAATGCTGGCACGCCACCAGAACAACTGAAATATGAAGCGCCTGGACGAAACGCCCGCCAACGCCGTTGAGATCTTCGAAGCAAGACCGAATCGCATGTTCACGGAGGAGCAGCGGTCGGTCGTCCGGTTCCTCCGGTACAGCACGGCCGTGCCCTGCGCGGAGTGCGGAAGGAAGAGCAAAACGCACTGGACGCTCCTGATTTCATTCAAGGCGAAGACGATGGCCGCGATCATTCCGAAGGACTCCGGTAAGGTCCACATGCCGTTGACTCCCGTGTGCCGGAGCCACCTGCTTGGGCCCGCGGGGGAAAAACGATGAACTTGAGTCCGGCCTGCCCACTGTGCGGCGCGGCGCTGACCGAAGCGCCCGAGGAGTGGGGGCCAGCCCACTACTGGTGCCCGAAGTGCAAACTCCCGTTCGTAAAAGAGCGCGTCCGCGAACTGGCGAGGGGCGAATGTCCTTTTGCAGTAGGCGACCTCGTACTGATTGCTGGACCGCCCGGCCATGTGGTGGGCGAGGTGATAGAGGCGGCGACGCCTCGCGAATTGCCCGACCTCGGTCCAGAATCGGTATCGCACCAGGCGAAGCAGATCATGCATGAGTGGCGGGTGGACTTCCTGGTCGTCATCCGCCACAAGCACGACGGCCGGACGGTAGGCTTCTTCGCCCTCCACCACTCGGGCGGCTGGCGGGACTTGCGCGGCCGGGATCTCCACATAGCGAGAGTGGGGAAAGGCTGATGAATGAAAGGGACCACGATGTTGATGCGCAAAGCGATGAGCGTGGCAGTGGTGGTCCTGCGCGAACGGCTGCGGTGGTCGCAAATACGGCTGGCAGCCGAGATGAACAAGTGGGGAGAGCACAAGGGCGGGGAGACGATGCGCGGGTGCAGGGTTTCCCGGTGGGAGCGGCGGCGCGCCGCGCCATCGCCGACGCACCGCATGGCTCTCGGGAAGATTTCGGCCAAGCACGGCTATGAAGACCTGGGCGCCATCTTCCGCGCGCTGCCGGCCCTGGCGTGGTCGCTGGTGCTGGCCCTGCGTGGGAACGGGAAGAAGCACGGGGGCAATGGGAACTGGGACGCGTGACCATCTCCGAACTGCCCAGGAGGCCGGGATGAGCCGATACAGCCCGCCCGCGAAGATGCCGCTGTTCAGCCACATGACCGGCGCGATTCCCCCAACCCCGCCGCCACATAGCCCGCCGTGGGGTGCATGGGATGAAAAAACCCTTTATAGCGCGAGAAAAGGGAAAAATGTCTGCCCAACGGACGCATTTCAAAAGTCGATATCAGCGCGTGCGCGTGAAGAAGCAAGCGAGTGGCCAGCGAGGTCCAATAGGGGCGAGGATCACGAGGTCCGGGCAGGGTCCGGAAAACATGGAAGAGGTCACGCGGTCCAAACGCGGTCCAAAACTGGCGTCTGTAACTGCATGAAACCACGAGGAACTTGTCCGTAAGTGATTGATCTGGCTTCCATGGCATGGAAGAGGTCGTGAGTTCGAATCTCACCAGGTCCACCAATAGGTCTCCCACACTCGCTCGATCTCCAAAGAGGGGCCTTGCGACCCATTTATGGCGCGGAGTATATTGGCTCCCAGTCTGGTGCTGGGGATCGCCGGAGCGATGACAGCCGCGTAGTGGCGCTTGCGGCGTGCGTGGCACCGGCACGCCGCGCGGGTGTCCGCGTTCTCCACACCCTTTTGAGAGTACACGAACGCCCCCTGGCTGCCTTAGCGCGGCGTCTTGGCGGGCTTCCGCTGCGCTTTGGCTGCGTTCCTGGCTCGGCGCGCGCGGCTGCGATTAGGAGACCGCGCCAACCGTATTGCGCCGCTATGTTACGGCCCGCCGGCTCTATTGCACAATCAAGCCGGTGGTGGCGCTCACCAACGCCGCATAGCCGTTCTGGGTGCTGCCCCACATGATGTACCAGACTGGCGCCCCGAACCGGGTGGCGTTGCCCAACCGGAACGAAACCTTTTCGCCCGGATGGGCCTTCAGCCAGTCCGATGCCTTCTGCAGGCCGGTCTTGTAAGCGGCATCGGAATCCACCGAAAACTGGCCATTGGTGAACGGCATACTGTCGCGAGTTTCGCCGCCCCAGGGCAGCGCGTTGCCCACGTTGACACCCTTACTGATGTCGGTTCCGCTGCTGGCCACCGCGTAGGTGAAACTGCGGGCCTGCTTCAGGCTCGGGGAAACAAAGACGGTAGTCCACTGCCCGCACTTCCCGTCCTCGTTCTTGATGTTCGGCACTTCGCCGCTGGTTACGCTGAGCGCCAGCAGGTCGGTGGCCCAACTGCGCGCCAGCTTGTAGGATTCATAGAAGGCAGTTTGCGCGGTTACGGCCTCCGGGGGCTTCGCCGCCTCCTTCTTGGTTTCGGTCGCGGGGTTCGCCGCTGGGGTCGGAGCTTGCGAACAGGCGAATAGCGCGAGGGTGGCAACCGTGACGGTCGCGGCCAACAGGACCTTCTTATTCGTCTTCATAGAACATGACTATATTACTCCCGCGCGATTCCCGTGTCCTGCCCACCCCGGCGGGAGGGTGGTCGCGGCTCGGTTTCGCAGCTTTTGCGGAAGTTCGAGGATGGCGGGGGCCACGCGCGATCGATGGCGACCCAGCACCGAATTTCCGAAGCGGCGCATGGAGCCACGAGCTAAGCTCAAGAGCGATGGTTGGCACGCTGCTGGACCGTCTGGACGAGTGGAAGAGGCGCTTCGGCCCCCCGGAGACCGGGGCATTGGAACGGTTGCTGGCGTCGGCGGCGAAGCGGCATTTCACCGGCGCGGAGGATCTGATCCGGTTTCACGAGACCCTGCTGTTCCTTCGGGCCTATCCGCGCACACCCGAGGTGGCCCGGCTGGCCGATGCCATCCTCTTTCATTACAGGAACGCATCGCGGTTGTGGGCGGGGATCTCCCGGCATTCGAAGAGCCGGAAATCTCGGGCATCGCCGGCACTTCCCTCTCGGCGGTGTTCGACTATGAAGTGGCCCTTCGCTTGGGAGAGCGCTACCCGCGCAACCTGGAGATCGCCTGGGACCGCTACGACACCGCCGACAGGCTGGGCCCGGCGATGGCACGGCTGACTCCCCTGGCGGCGGAAGATTGGCCGGTGGAAGCACACTCCCCGTTCCGCCAGTGGATTGACGCCGCGCGGCCCCGCGGCGCCAGTGCCCTCGGGTGGCTGCTGGCGCGGATCGAAAGCCTGCCAATGAGCCCTCGCGAGCGGGCGGCCATCTACGATGCGCTCGAGCTGCCGCTTACCTGGAAGCTCGATGGCGCCCGATCATCGCGCTCTCGCCTTAGGCTACCCTCACGAAAACTATATTGCCATCGCGAACCGCTGCTGCGGCGTGCCGGCGTCTCCCTCGCGCAGGAACTGGAAGGTCCCACGCTTCCCCTCAGGCGCCTTTCCCGCGCCGACGGCCGTAAGATGCTCGACCTCATCCTCGACACGTCCGCCATGCGTTACCGCCAGCTCTACGGCTTCAGCCATGCGGATGGGAGCGGCGTGTTCCAGGCGAGCCCGGGCCGCGGCGTGGAGATCTACTTCTTCGGTATACCGGCGGAATGGCGCTTGCCCCTGCGCGCGTATCACGGTGGGATGTTCTTCAAGAACGGCGTGCCCGCCGGCTACGTGGAGCTGCTTTCGTGGTTCGAGCGCGCCGAGGTGGGCTTCAACCTCTATTACACCTTCCGCGAAGGCGAATCCGGATGGCTGTATGCGCAACTGCTGCGCCTGTTCCGCCAGGTGCTGGGAGCGGAGGTTTTTTCGGTGGATCCCTACCAGATCGGGCACGAAAACCCGGAAGCGGTGGCTTCGGGGGCATTCTGGTTCTATCGAAAGCTGGGGTTCCGCGCCGTAGATCCGGAGATCGCGAAGCTGGTGGAACGGGAGGAGAGCCGGATGGAGCGCCAACCGGGCTACCGAAGCTCCAAGCACACGCTCGAGAAGCTCGCCGCCGGGTACATCCTGTTCGAGAGCCCTCGGGCAACGCCGGGCGCCTGGGACCGGTTCCGTATCCGGAACATCGGTCTGGCCATGCAGCGGACGATCGCGGAGCGATTTGGCGGCGACCCGGAGAAATTCCGCCGCGCGGCATCGACACGCGTGTCTCGAGCTCTGGGAATGGACGCGCGCCACGACCTGGCTCTCGCGCTGAGCCTGATTCCGGACCTGGCGCAATGGACGAAGGAGGAGTTGCGCGCCGCGGCGGAGATCCTTCACGCCAAGCAGCGTGGCAGCGAGACCCGCTTCCTCCGCCTGATGCAGAGGCACCCTCGAATGCGGGCGGGAATGCTGGCGTTGGGCAGCGGCGGGTGAACGGCGATTCTCTTGTCAGGCTGCGCCCCGCAGCCGCTAGCGCCAAACCCAGCAGGTTCCAGCAGTGGGCGTGGTCCGGCTTCGCCGCCAGCGCCTGGCGGAACATGCGGATGGCCGCCTCGCTCCGTCCCGTCTGGTGCGCTACCATCCCCAGCAGGTAGAGCGCGTCCGGCTGGCGCGGATTGTGCAACAGCACGGCCCGATATCCCGCTGCCGCTTCGGCCAACCGCCCGGCGCGGTGGTGCGCCATCGCTTCATCCAGATCGTCCGCTTCCGTCGCCATTTCACCCCTGCTCCGGAATTATACCTGTCGCTCGTTACCGAGCCGCGACCAAAGGGAGCGGTCTTTTCAAGCGCCTCCAGTTGTGCATCGTTAGCATTTTTGCGCACTTCCGGCTCCGTGAAAAAACAAATAAGCCATTTACTTTCTTCATCGGCGTTTGTCGGGGACCATTGTGTTCCGTGTGCATTGACCGCCTGCGCGAAGTGGGCAAACATGAACCTTTTATGGTACATTGTACTGGATAAGGCGCAGGCCCGATGAGGATTTGGCAACGGCGCGAAAGCGCCAGAAGGAGTTGGAGCGATGAGCAAGAACCATATAGGTTCCGGCATCGATGACTTCCTCAAGGAGGAGGGTATCTTCGAAGAGGCGCAAGCGCAGGCGATCAAAGAGGTCGTCGCGTGGCAGCTCGCCGAGGCGATGAAGAAAAAGAGAATCTCCAAGAACAAGATGGCGACGCTGCTCAAAACGAGCCGCACCCAGGTTGACCGTATCCTCGATCCGAAAAACGACATTACTCTCGGGAGCCTGCAGCGGGCGGCCGCGATAGTCGGGCGGCGTGTAACGATCGAGCTGTTGTAGGTCTCGGCGCTGGAAGGGAGCGAAGCCATGGAGTACATTGCATATCTTCATAAAGATCGGAAGTCGGATTTCGGCGTAAGCTTCCCCGATTTTCCAGGCTGTGTGACGGCTGGCAAGACGCTCGACGAAGCGCGCAGGATGGCGGTCCAAGCGTTGAGCCTGCATATCGAGGGGATGATGGAGGACGGAGAGGCAATCCCGGAGGCTTCGACCCTCGACGCTCTGGCGGACGATCCCGCCATGAAGGGTGCGGTCGCATTTCTGGTGAGCCTGGATGTCGGGGAGAAGGCGGGGCGGTTTAACATCACGGCGCGCAAGAGCCAGATGGCGGAGATCGACCGGCGCGCGAAGAAGGAAGGAATGACGCGCTCGGCGTATATGGTTACCTCCGCGCTCATGGGAACTAAAGAGAACCAGCCTGCCCGCGTGGGCCGTTGATCGTGGCGGAGGCCCGTGGCCTCCGTCTCGCCCGGCGGGCTCCATTAATGGCCAAACAGGTGACCTCCCGGTTTCCCCGGCGGAAACCCCCGGCCCCAGGTGTCGAGCCCGAAAACCCGGCGCAGGGGTTACTGTCCCCGATCTCTCCGATTTCTCCGCGTCGATACGCTCAAAGGTTCGCGCCACGCGAATAGGAAGGAGTTGCGCTTTGACGCGGCAGACGGTGTCTGGCGCGTCGCCTTCGCGTTCGACCCGAAACTTCTGATCGCGGGGGACAAGTCGGGCGGCGGCGAGAGGAGATTTTACCGCCAGCTCATAGCAAAGGCCGACGAAAGATTCGATGAGCACCTGTCACGAACGAAGAAGAAGGGGACATAGCCATGCCAATCACGCTGAAGGACAAAATGAAGGAACTGAGCCCCGCCCAACGCAGGAAGGTCGAGGCCCGCGCCGCTGAGCTGATTGCCGAGGAAATGACCTTGCGCGAACTGCGGCACGCGCGCAAACTCACGCAGGTAAAGATGGCCAAGACGCTCGGGGTCACCCAGGACAGTGTTTCGCGCCTGGAAAAGCGGAGCGATCTCTTGCTGTCCACGCTCCGAAAAACGGTCGAGGCCATGGGCGGGAATCTTTCGCTGGTCGCCGAGTTTCCCGACCGTGCGCCAGTGGTTCTGTCCGGCATTGCCGAAGACGATCCGAGGCCAAAGCCGACAAGCCGGGGACGTGTCGCCTAAGATTTGGCTGCCGGGCACCGGGCCGTCAGGACGTTACGAAATGAAAAAACGCAACGAGCATATCGGCCCGTCGCTGGAGGACTTCCTGAAGGAGGAAGGCGTTCTCGAAGAGACCCGCGCGGTCGTGCTGAAAGAAACGCTGGCCTGGCAAGTTCAACAAACGATGGAGAAGGACAAAATCAGCAAGGTAGAGATGGCGCGGCGCATGAACACAAGCCGCGCGGCGCTCGATCGTCTTCTCGATCCTGGCAACGCCTCGGTGACACTGCAAACCCTAACGCGCGCGGCACACGCTATGGGCCGTGATCTGCGCATCGAGCTGGTTTGAAAAACCAACTTCGCGTTCGACGGGTTTGCCATTCTGGATAAGAGCCTCAAGCCGGGCTGTGCCCTTCGGCCCCCGGCGGAAACGTCAAGTCTGTCCCGCGGTTTTCCTCTCGTCCCCTGGTTTTCCTGGGGGGCGCGGGCGGGAGAGAAAAGAGCGGAGGGCTTTTACCGACGAAGGTGGATACAATGATCTGCCATGGCCATGTCAACAACCGAGGGCTGGATAGAGGACTCGATTAAACTCCTGAAAAGGGTGAGCGCTACGTTTCGGGATAGCCCAGACCCCGCGCCTAAGCAGTTGAGCAATGATGCGAAAAGGTCCGCAACGAACCTAGAGGAAGCGAAGGCCGAAGTGCGTAGGCATTGGGAGAAATGAACCAAAGGCTCACGCCGTCCACAAGCGACACGGCGTTGATTCCTCTAGAACGTCGCCGCGAGAAAATGTCTGGCGTTATGCTGAAGGTATGAAGCGTCTTCGGGGAACCCGGGGGAACCTGGGGACAGCCCGCGTGTTTCCCCCGTGAGCCAACAGGGAGCGTGCTGGCGTTGCGCGGGCGAGGCAAATTCTCTCCCAGAAACACGCGGGCTGTCCCCAGGTTCCCCCCAGACAGAAGTAATTTTTTTCAGTGCAGAGCGAGTGGACGAGATTGACCCTGACGGCAACGAGGTAGAGGTAGAGCTGTAGACGCGTCCCCGCCGTTTCTCCTCGCGGGCGGCGGGCTTTTCGATCTGTATTTCCTCGTGCTACGCTCCTTTTCTGGGGTTTAAGCAATGTCCGCACACATCCCGTTCCTGAATTTTGTCGTGGGCCTGGGGGCGCTTGGCGTTCTCATTTGGTATGCCATTGAGACCATGAAATTGCGGAAAGCCGCGATGGAGCAGGTCGAGAGCATGGCGAAACCGTGCCTGACCATCTGGGCTAAATTGCGCGATCCCGCGGATGCTATTTTGGACATGCACGGCGCCGTTGGTGCTATGGTCGTGCGTGGGAGCGACGCGCAGTTCGTGGTCCAGAACATCGGTACAGGGATTGCGCTGAATGTCAGCTATCAGTTCAAATCTCTCGATACTCCCCAACGCCCGGACCAGCCACGCTATCTGTTCTACGTTCTCCTGGGCCAGCCCGTACAAATACCGGAAACACTCAACGCTTCGCCCTACGCCGGGAACTGCCAAGTCATCTTCCGCTTTCAGAGCATTGGCGGGAAGTGGTATCAATCCACCGTAACGATGAACAACCGCGTTCTCACGAAATTTGAATTCCGTCCCCTCAAACGTGGCCCTATTGGTGTTTCTTTAGAAGGTATTGGCCAAGCGTGAGCTGCTTGGCGTTAAATTCCTTCTGGAGCGGGTCGGGCACGTTGCATTTCGTGCCGCTCATGAGGAGGCACGCTTCAAGCCCCTCCCCTCAAGTTCTGGGGGCCGAAAGGGACGATGGCCCGAAGGGGACAGCCTGGCGTGAGCCCTTGGCCGGAACGGCGAACACGTCAGAGCACTCCGACATGTTCACGATTTCCCCACTTCCGGAATGAAGAAGGTGCGCCGCGGGACAGACTGAGGCGACGCCGCCACAAATTCTCGCTTTGGGACACTCGGCTCCGTCCCAAGATTGATTTTACGCGGTTCGGGGTGCCGTTTGTTGCGGTCCATGGCCATTTTCGGGCCTCGCAGCTTCCGGAAGTGCGCCCCGCTGCGGCCCACGGAAGGCACACGCCCTACAGATGGACGCTTCTCGGCTAATTCCGCGCCGCCTGAGGCGGCCCGTAAGCCCAGCGGGGAGGAAACCGAGCCCAAAAATCGCCGAAATCCCCTCCGGGGACACTGGGTCCGTCCCAGAAAGCAGATTTCCATCGGTGTCGCTTCAGGCTGTCCCCATCTGCCTCCCATCTGCCTCCCGAATTGTTGGGCTAGCCTCGATTTCCACGGGAGGTCTGGCGTGTGCAATGGCACAGGACGGAACGCCGACCTTGAGCCAGTCGCGGGTTCCGCACGACCTGTAGTTAGTGCCATCCGGTTCTGA
>Ga0187888_1000553_pt1 | contig 40282 bp, 34 predicted proteins | sample June2016WEW_7_40_FD_132987 | JGI IMG/M metagenome (GOLD analysis project Ga0187888, IMG submission 132987) | Peatland microbial communities from SPRUCE experiment site at the Marcell Experimental Forest, Minnesota, USA - June2016WEW_7_40 | ecosystem: Environmental > Terrestrial > Soil > Wetlands...
CACTTCCACGTGAATATCGATGCGGTCGAGCAACGGCCCGCTGATCTTGCCCAGGTAATTCTGGATCTGCGCCGGCGTGCAGCGGCACTCGCGCGTGGCGTCGCCATAGAAGCCGCAGCGGCAGGGATTCATCGCGGCCACCAACATGAAATTGGATGGAAACGAGAGCGTCATGTTGGCGCGGGCGATGGTGACCGTCCCATCTTCGAGCGGCTGGCGGAGGATCTCCAAGACATCGCGCGGGAATTCCGGGAATTCGTCGAGGAACAACACGCCGTTGTGCGCAAGGCTGACTTCGCCCGGCCGTGGCATGCCGCTGCCGCCGCCGGTCAGCCCGGCATCGGATATGGTGTGGTGTGGCGCGCGAAACGGCCGCTCGCGCATCAGCCCAGCGCCGCTCCCCAACACGCCGGCGATGCTGTGGACCTTGGTGGTTTCGATGGCTTCGGTAAAGGTCAGGGGCGGCAGAATTCCAGACAGGCGCTTGGCCAGCATGGTCTTGCCGGAGCCCGGAGGTCCGATCATGAGCACGTTATGACCGCCGGCGGCAGCCACTTCGAGCGCGCGCTTGGCGGTAACCTGGCCGCGTACATCGCGGAAATCCGGCGCGGCAGCGGGTGGCGCGAACTCGGTTGCATCTTCCACTAACGTGGGCTGGAACTGATCCGGGCGGGTCAGCAGGGCCACGACCTCCGCCAGGTGCCGCACGCCAAATACGCTGACGCCTTTCACCACCGCCGCTTCGGCCGCGTTTTCCATCGGCACAATCAGATTCGGAATACCGAGGTCGCGGGCGCAGACGGCTACCGAAAGCATCCCCCGCACCGACCGTATGGCGCCATCGAGCGACAGTTCACCCACCACCAAGTGCCGTTCCAGCCCGCGCACCACCCCCATCGCCCCGAGCACGCCCATCGCCATGGGCAGGTCGAAGCCCGCGCCCTCTTTGCGGAGGTTGGCCGGCGCCAGGTTGATGGTGACGCACCGCGGCGGATAGCCAAACCCGGAATTCATGAGCGCCGATTTGATGCGCTCCCGGCTCTCCTTCACCGCGACATCCGGCAATCCGACCATCACGAAGTCGCGTACCGACTCGGACCCGTACATATCCACCTCGATATCGATCAGGTGGGCGTCGATCCCGAACACCGCCGCGCTTTGGGTCTTGAAGAGCGCCATAGCTGAAGTGCAGAACCTCAGGAAAAAGGGAGTGGAACGCTGCTGTGGGTTTTCTCAGGAGAATTTTCGGGCAGGTCACGGAGCGGCGATTTGAGAAAGAAGCGTGAGTCCAAAGTCCTCCGCTATACTGGACCGAAAGGGAGCAGAGAATGAATTCTGAACGCTGCTGGTTAGTGCTGGTCCTCGCACCGGCCTTGTTCGCGCAGGAACGGAACTACACCCCTGTCCCGCCGGATTCGGCCGGCGATCTGCCCAAGCTGGAGAAATTCGAACCGTCTTTGCTCGATAAATCGAAGGATCCCTGCTCGGATTTCTTCGCCTACACCTGCTCGAAATGGATCGGCGCCCATCCCATCCCGCCGGACATGCGCGGCACCAGCGTGGCGCTTCCCCTGTTCCTCTATAACCAGACCATCCTGCGCAACGCCATGGAAAAAGCCGCCGCCAATCCGCAGGCTACCGGCAGCCAAAAGCAGATCGGGGATTTCTGGCGAAGCTGCATGGACGAGGCCGGCCGGAACGCCAACGGCAAGTCGTGGCTGGCGCCGCACCTCAAAGTCATCGACGCCATGAAATCCAAACAGGACCTCGCGGCCGTCGTCGCCTACCTCCACCAGAACTTCCCAGCCGCCTGGGAAGGCGACGATAACTCCACCCCAGCCGTGTTGTTCGGGTTCGGCCCTACGCAGGACTTGGAGGACGCCTCCAAAATCGTGGCCGAAATCGACCAGGGCGGCATGGCGCTTCCGTCCCTCGATTACTACCTCGGCGATACCGACCGCTTCAAAGAGTTGCGCGCCAAATACGTCCAACACATCCGCAAGATGCTCGAACTGGTGGGCGAACCCGCGTCCCAAGCGGCCTCCGGAGCCATCACTGTGATGGAGATGGAGACCGCTCTGGCCAAAGCTTCCATGGACAACGTGACCCGCCGCGACCCGCAAAAAATCTACAACAAGCGGACCCTCCAACAGCTCAAAGCCGCCGTTCCCGATTTCGATTGGGACGTCTACCTCAAACGCGCCAGCGCGCCCGCCGTGCCCTTCTACATCGTCACCCAGCCGCCTTTCCTGGACGCCATCGAGGCACAGATCGAAGCGCGCGGCATAGATGACTGGAAGGCCTACCTGCGTTGGTGGACCATCCACCGCGCGGCCGCTTCTCTCGGCGACGATTTCCAACAAGCCAATTTCGAATACTTCGGCACGGCCCTTACCGGGACCCCGCAAATGCTTCCGCTCTGGCGCCGCTGCGTCGGCTCCGCGGACACTTTACTGGGCGAGGCGCTCGGCCAGGCATACGTCGACATCGCCTTCCCACCGGAAAGCAAGGCGCGAGCCAACCACATGGTGGGCATGGTTCGCCAGGCACTTACCGGCGATATCCGTCAGCTTGACTGGATGAGCGACGCCACTAAGAAACAGGCTCTGGTGAAGCAGGATTCCACCCTCCAAAAAATCGGATATCCCGATAAGTGGCGCGACTACAGCTCGGTTAAGATCGGACCGTCGAATTACCTGGCCAATCTGAACGCCGCCACTGCTTTTGAATTCCGGCGCCAGATCGATAAGATCGGCAAGCCGATCGATCGCCTGGAATGGGGCATGACTCCCTCCACCATCAACGCCTACGAAGATCCGCAAATGAACACCATCAATTTCCCGGCGGGTATTCTGCAACTCCCCTTCTTCAGCGGCGGCACTGACGATGCGTCGAACTTTGGCGCCATCGGCGCCGTCATCGGCCATGAGGCCATCCATGGCTTTGACGACCAGGGCCGCAAGTTCGACGAAAAGGGCAACCTTCGCGATTGGTGGACCGCCGAAGACGCCCGCCGTTACGACGAGAAGGACAAATGCATTGTCGATCAGTACTCGCAGGAGATCCCCGAATATGGCGTGAAGCAGAAAGGCGAACTTACCGCCGGCGAAGATACCGCCGATAATGGCGGTCTCCACATCGCCATGCTCGCTCTGGAGAACTTATATAAGTCCGAAGGGAAGCCGCTCGACACTCCCGAAACCGACGGCCTCACCGCCCGCCAGCGCTTCTTCGCAAGCTGGGCCTTCAGTTGGTGCAGCGACATGCGCCCCGAAGCCGCTCGCAGCCAGGTGCTCAGCAACCCGCATTCGCTCCCGCGCTTCCGCGTGAACCGCCCGCTCTCCAACAGCCCCGAGTTCCAGCAGGCTTTCAGTTGCAAGCAAGGCCAACCCATGGTGCATACACCGGCTTGCCGGGTATGGTGAGTATAGGTTGCCAAGGCGCGTGAATCCAAACAGCCGCGCACGGATTGCCAGGAACGGTCGACTACCGTTGTTTCGACTCAGAGAGCTTGAGCCTCGATGAAAAGACCCAAATAATTGCGAATATGGCATTTTGCGGTACGATCGAGGTATGACGGTTATGCTTGAGGAGGCCTTGCGCCGGATGAAGTCGCTTTCTCCGGACGCACAGGATGCGATAGCCTCTCAAATCATCGAGACCCTGGACGACGACGAAGCATGGTCGCGCCGTTTCCGGGAGAACCCGTCCGTCCTGCGGTCGTTGGCCCGCGAAGCTCTGGAGGAACACCGGCGTGGCGAGACTCGGCCTCTTGACGAACTGATCGGATGAACTCTTTCACCTCGCGGCAATTTCGTCGACTGTACGGCGAACTTCCCGAGGAGATAAAATCGCGCGCAAAGCGAGCGTACCGGCTGTTCCGTCACAATCCGGCTCATCCTGGGCTCAACTTCAAACAAGTGGACGAACAGGAAGCGGTGTATTCCGCCCGAGTCGGCCTCGGCTACCGCGCTCTCGGCCAAATCGATGGTAACGATATAATCTGGTTCTGGATCGGCCCTCACGCGGAGTATGATAAGCTGCTGCGACGCCGATGAGGGTCCGCGGCTCGGTCGTACGCTTTCCGGGTCCCGCCCGACATTTGTCCTGCTCGCCTGCGCCGCTCGAGATGGGCAATGCGGCCGGAGCTACTTCCCCATTGAAGCCCGGGGCTGTCCGCCGAGTTGCTGGCCGCGCTGGCTGGCCCTTGCCGCCGCGGTCCGGATCCGGATCCGGCTGCGATTCGGGATCGGGGCGCTCACTTATCTTTCGAGAGTTTTGGCGCACTAGGGCACTTATCTTAGGAGCCGACAGCAGCTTGACCTCGGCCCAATGCGGTGCGTAGTATGAAATTACAACACATTGTTGATAAGTAACAGAAATCAAAGGGTGAAATGCCCTTGCTATGGGCCATATCGCTCAAGGTCTCTGGCCCCACTGGCGGCGCACTCCTGGGAAACCAGTCAGTTGCCCCGCTCACCGGTACGGCACATCATGTGCATCTGCAAAATCTCAGAAAGCCCCGACGCTCTCGAAGGACAATCCCCCATATGGCCAAAACTATCGATGTCACCGAACTGATCCTGCGCGACGGCCACCAAAGCCTGATGGCCACTCGCATGGCTCTGGAAGACATGATTCCCGCCTGCGCGGATCTGGACGAGGCAGGCTTTTGGTCGCTGGAATGTTGGGGCGGGGCGACCTTCGATGCCTGCATCCGCTTCCTCAACGAAGATCCCTGGGAGCGTTTGCGCACATTTCGCAAGCTGATGCCCAAGACTCGGCTGCAGATGCTGCTGCGCGGTCAAAACCTGCTGGGCTATCGCCACTACGAAGATACCGTGGTGGATCGGTTCGTGGAAAAGGCCGCGGAAAACGGCATAGCCGTGTTTCGCGTGTTCGACGCGCTCAACGATATCCGCAATCTCCGCCGCGCCATCCAAGCCGTGCGCCGCACCGGCAAACACGCGCAAGGCACGATCTGCTACACCGTCAGCCCGCTGCACACGGTGGAAGGCTTCGTCGAAATGGCCGAGCGCCTGCTCGACCTCGGCTGCGACTCGCTCTGCATCAAAGATATGGCCGCGCTGCTCAAACCGCAGGCCGCTTATGAGCTGGTGAAGGGCATCAAAGATACCTGCGGCAGCGACGTGCGCGTCCACGTGCATGTGCATGCCACCACCGGCGTCACCATGGTCAGCCTGATGAAGGCCATCGAAGCCGGCGCCGATTGCGTCGATACCTCCATCAGCTCGCTCAGCCTCGGGCCGGGCCACAATCCCACCGAAAGTTTGGTCGAGATGCTCGAAGGCACGGGTTTCGACACGAAGATCGACAAAGCCCGGCTGCTCAAAGTGAGGGATTATTTCAACGGCGTGCGGCCCCGCTACAAGGAATTCCTCAGCAACATCATCGGGGTGGATACGGAAATTTTCGATAGCCAGATTCCGGGCGGCATGATTTCCAACATGGAAAGCCAGCTCAAGCAGCAAAAGGCCGCCGGCCGTCTGAAGGAAGTGCTGCTCGAAGTGCCCAACGTCCGCAAGGATGCGGGCTACCCGCCGCTGGTCACGCCATCCAGCCAGATCGTGGGCACGCAAGCGGTATTCAACGTGATGATGGGCCGCTACAAAGTGCTGACCGGCGAATTTGCGGACCTGATGCTGGGCTACTACGGCGAGACCATCGCGCGGCGCGACCGCCACGTCATTGAGATGGCCAACAAGCAGACCGGCAAGCCCATCATCGATTGCCGTCCCGCCGATCTGCTGAAGCCCGAGTGGCAGGAGCTGCGCGCCGCGACCCTGGCCTTGGACGGCTCCAACGGGTCGGATGAGGACGTGCTCACCTACGCCATGTTTCCGCAGGTGGCGCCGAAGTTTTTCAAAACCCGCGCCCAGGGTCCGAAGAACCTGAGCAAGCGTGCCGATGCGGAGCCCGCCGCCGAACCGGCTCCCGCGCCGCAGCCGACCCCGGGCGCCAGGCCCGCGGGCGCTGCCATGATCTACGACGTCAAATTCAATGGCCACGAGCACCGCGTAACCGTGACACCGGCAGAATAGAGCCGAAGCCATCCCGAAGATAGGAGCGAGATGCAAACATTAGAGAAGGCGACAACCAACTCCATGCAGGCCAAGGTGGAGCAACTCAAAAAGCGGCGCGGCGAAGTGATGCTGGGCGGCGGCGCGGACAAGCTCGAAAAGCAGCGCCGTTCGGGCAAGCTCACCGCCCGCGAGCGCATCGAAGCTCTCGTCGATGCCGGAAGCTTTGACGAGACCGGCCTGTTCGCCGAACATCGCTCCACCTTGTTCGGCATGGAGGGCAAGAGCATGCCGGCCGATGGCGTAGTCACCGGCGCAGCCACCGTGGGTGGCCGCCTCGTCCACCTGGCCAGCCAGGACTTCACCGTGGCGGGCGGCTCAGCCGGCGAAGTGCAATCCATCAAAGTGGCCGAGATCATGGAGCAGGCGCTCAAAACCGGCTCGCCCTTCGTCTTCATCAACGATTCCGGCGGCGCCCGCGTGCAGGAAGGCATCGACGCCCTCTCCGGCTACGGCAAGGTGTTCTACACCAACGTGATGCTTTCCGGCGCCGTGCCCCAGGTTTCCCTCATCTGCGGCCCTTGCGCTGGGGGCGCGGCCTACAGCCCCGCGCTCACCGATTTCATCATCCAAACCCGCCAGGCGCAGATGTTCATCACCGGCCCGCAGGTCATCAAGCAGGTCACCGGCGAGATCGTCACCGCCGAACAGTTGGGCGGCCCGGAAGCCCACATGGTCCGCTCCGGCGTGATTCACTTCGTGGCCGAAGACGACCGCCACGCCGTGCGGCTCTGCCAGAAGCTGCTGAGCTTCCTGCCCAACAACAACCTGGAAGATCCGCCGCAGCTCGGAGGCGATCCCAACGTCGATCCCAATCCGGCGCTCGAAGACATGGTGCCGGTGGATGGCAAGAAGGGCTACGACGTGCGCCAGGTGATTCTGGCGGTAGTGGATTTCAGCGATTTCCTGGAAGTGCAGTCCGGCTACGCGCCCAATATCGTAGTCGGCTTTGCGCGCGTCAACGGCCGTTCGGTGGGGGTCATCGCCAATCAGCCCGCGGTCAACGCTGGCGTGCTCGATATCAATTCTTCCAGCAAAGCGGCGCGTTTGATCCGTTTCTGCAACGCCTTCAACGTGCCGCTCCTGACCTTCGCCGATGTCCCCGGATTCATGCCCGGCGTGGAGCAGGAGTACGGCGGCATCATCCGCCACGGCGCCAAAATGCTGTTCGCCTATTCGGCCGCTACCGTTCCCAAAATCACCGTGATTCTGCGCAAGTGCTACGGCGGCGCGTATCTGGCGATGTGCGGCAAGGACCTGGGCGCCGACCGCGTCTTTGCCTGGCCCACCGCCGAAGTGGCCGTCATGGGCGCCGAAGGCGCGGCCGAAATCGTTTTCCGAAAAGAAATTCAAGAAGCCGAGAACAAAGCCGAGAAGCGCAAGGAACTGATCGCGCGCTACCGCGACACGTTTTCGAATCCCTACGTGGCGGCCGGCCGGCGCCTGGTGGACGCCGTGATCGAACCCGCCCTTACGCGGCGGCACGTCGCCCAGGCGCTCGAATACCTGCACACCAAGCGCGAATTGCGGCCGCCCAAAAAACACGGCCTGATTCCGCTGTAGAGGCCGCTTATGGAAGCCGCAACCCTGACCGATCTCGAAAGCCTGATTCTGGAGTTGAAGGAGCAGGTGCGCGCCCTGACCGAGCGCCTGGCCAGCGTGGAGGCTGCCGTGGCGCCACCCGGCGCCGTTGCCGCGCCAGCGCCAGTCTCCACAGCAGAGCCCGCACTCGCACCTGCCGCGACACCCGCCGCTCCCGAGCCAACCCCTGCCGAAACGATCGGCGAAGAGGAATTAACCGTGATTGCCGCGGCGATAGCGGCCTACCTGGGCGTCCGCGCCCATATCCGCCAGATCCGCCTGGTCAGTTCCAGCGCCTGGGCGCAGGAGGGACGCGTCTCGATTCAGGCGTCGCATCGCCTGCATTGACCGCATCGCCTGCATCGACAAGCGCCGCGTGGAAAAGGGAATGAACCCGTGAAGCTGAAAATCACCATCGATCAGAAAACCTACGAAGTGGACGTGGAGCCTGCCGAGCCGGAACCCGCCGCTGCGCCGTTGCGCGGCTACCCGATCGAGCCGGCGCAGGTTCGTCTGCCCGCGGCCGCCGCGCCCGCTGCCCCGCCCGCCGGCGCCGCTCCGGTCAACGAGGAAAAGGTCTGCCGCAGCCCGGTTTCGGGTATCGTCGTCCGCGTGGTGGCCCAGCCCGGCCAGAGCCTGCAGGCCGGTGACGTTCTTCTCGTGCTGGAAGCCATGAAAATGGAAACCAATATTACCGCCCCGATTGCCGGCAAGGTCGCCGCCATCAAGGCCAAGCAGGGAGACGGCGTGCAATCGGGCCAGGTTGTGGTGGAGTTTGAATGATGAGTCTCGAACAAGTTCCCGGATTTTTGTTTTTCGATCATGTCGCCGTCTCGGTGAAGCCCGGCGAATTGGAAACCCACGTCGAAGCCTATCGCGCGCTGGGTTTCACGGAGGTGCACCGCGAAGACGTGCTCGGCGGCGACCAGGTGCGCGAAGTGCTGCTCCGCATTGGCGCCGGTCCCAACCTGTTGCAGTTGCTCGAGCCGCTCAACCCCGAATCGCCGGTGGCCAAGCAGATCGAAAAGAACGGTGGGCGCGGCGGATTGGCTCACGTTGCCCTGCGCGTGGCCGACATTCACAAGGCTTTCGACTACATGCGCCAAAACGGCTTTAAGCTGATCGATAAGGCGCCGCGAAAAGGTTCGCGCGGCACCACGGTCTTCTTCGTCCATCCCAAAACCACCGAAAAGGCGGCCTTCGGCTACCTCATCGAAGTGGTCCAGGAGAACAACCATGCCGGACAGCAAGCCTGAAGCGGTCGCGGGCGCCGAGATTCTCAACTTGACCTCGGATTTCCCGCCGGTAGCGGCAGCAGATTGGGACGCCGCCGTCCGCGCCGATCTGAAAGGCGTCGATTACGACAAGAAACTCGTCTGGCGAACCGACGAAGGTCTGGCCGTGCGCCCCTACTACCGGCGCGAAGACCTGGCCGCCCTCGAATCCCAAACCCGATCCGCGCCCGGCGCGTTCCCCTTCGTCAGGGGCAGCGGTCAGGCGTGGCAGATGGCCGAAACCGCCAGCCTCTCGGAAACCGCGATTCGCGCCGACCGGTGGCACGACGCCGGCGCCAATGCCATCCAGGAGCTCGCCTGGGCGCTCGCCCAGGGGGTCGAACGGCTCAGCCAACGCCCGGCAGGTCAATCCGTGGACGAAGCGGCCCGCGCCATTGAATTCGTCTTCGCCGCCGGCTCGGCGTATTTCCTGGAAATCGCCAAGTTCCGCGCCGCCCGCCTGCTTTGGGCGCGCGCCGTCGAAGCCTTTGCGCCCTCCAGCCCTGCCGCCGGCCTGATGCGCCTTTCGGTGCGCACCTCTCGCCTCAACAAAAGCATCTTCGATCCCTACACCAATCTGCTGCGCGCTACCACCGAAGCGATTTCCGCCGCGATCGGCGGCTGCGACCGGCTCGCGGTGGAACCTTTCGGTTTCGACGCCCACCTGGCCGCCAACGTCCATCACATCCTGCGCGAGGAAGCACACTTGGGCGAAGTGGCCGACCCGGCGGGCGGTTCCTATTACATCGAAATCCTGACCGATTCGCTCGCCCAGGCCGCCTGGAAGCTGTTTCAGCAAATCGAAGCCTCCGGCGGTTTCGGCGCCGCGGTCGCCGCGGTCGCTCTCTCGAAGGCCCTCGCCAAATCCCGCGCGGCGCGCCAAAAAGCCGTCTCCTTGCGCCGCCGCACACTGGTCGGCGTCAACAATTACCCCGACCTGACCGAGAAAACTTCGAACGTGAAGCCGCCCGCAACCGATGCCCCGCGCCTGGCCGCTCCCTTCGAAAAAATCCGCCAGCGAACCGCCCGCCACGCGCAGGCCACCGGCCTCTATCCCAAGCTGCTCCTGCTCACCCGCGGCGACGTTAAAATGCGCGGCGCCCGCGCCAACTTCATCCTCAACTTTTTCGGTTGCGCCGGCTTCGATATCGACCAATCTCCGGACTACGCCGGCACCGGCGCCGACCTCATCGTGCTCTGCAGCTCCGACCCCGAATACCTGGCGCTGGCCCAGGAAGTCTGCCCGGCCGTGAAAGTCCCCGTGATCGTCGCCGGCAATCCCAAAGATCAAATCGAGGCCCTGAAACAGGCCGGGGTCGCGGGCTTCGTCCACGCGCAAAGCGATGCCGTCCAAACCCTCACGGATTGGCAGAATCGCCTGGGACTAGAGGAATAACTATGTCGGCGTTATTGTTTGCGCCACAGCCGCCTGCGGGTGGGACAGACGATCGTTTTTTGTCGTCTGTCGAGCGGTTCGCCTGGCGAGGGATTGACAGACCACAAAAACCCACCTCTGACCCGAAACTTGGCTCAACCCAAATTCCACGATGCGTAATCACTTATGACGCAGTGCTTGAGTCGAAAGAATAAATCATGAAACCGGATTTTTCGAAGATCGATTACCGCTCGGCCATCCCCAACCCGCCGGCCCACGCGGGTGCTCAGGAATCCACCTGGATGACCGCCGAGCAGATTCCGGTGAAGCCCTATTACACCGCCGGCGATCTCTACGCTATGGAGCACCTGGGCTACGCCGCCGGCCTTCCGCCCTTCCTGCGCGGTCCCTATTCCACCATGTACACCCTGCGGCCCTGGACCATTCGCCAATACGCCGGCTTCTCCACCGCCGAAGAATCGAATGCGTTTTATCGCCGCAACCTGGCGGCCGGGCAGAAGGGCCTCTCGGTGGCATTCGATCTGGCCACCCACCGCGGCTACGATTCCGACAACGAACGCGTGGTCGGCGACGTGGGCAAAGCCGGCGTGGCCATCGATTCGGTCGAAGACATGAAGATTCTCTTCGACCAGATCCCGCTCGGCCAGATGTCGGTTTCGATGACCATGAACGGCGCCGTGCTGCCGGTGATGGCGTTTTACATCGTCGCCGCCGAAGAACAAGGCGTGCCGCCGGCCGCGCTTACCGGGACCATTCAGAACGACATTCTGAAGGAATTCATGGTCCGCAATACCTATATCTATCCGCCGGCCCCTTCCATGCACATCATCGGCGATATTTTTCGGTATTGCGCCGCCAACATGCCCAAGTTCAACTGCATCTCGATCAGCGGCTACCACATGCAGGAAGCCGGCGCCACGGCCGATATCGAGCTGGGCTACACTCTGGCGGACGGCCTCGAATACCTGCGCACCGGCATTGCCGCCGGCATGGATATCGATAGCTTCGCCCCGCGCCTGAGCTTCTTCTGGGGCATCGGCATGAACCATTTCATGGAAATCGCCAAAATGCGGGCGGGGCGCGTGCTGTGGGCCAAGCTGGTCAAGAGTTTTCATCCCAAGAACGCCAAATCCATGGCGCTGCGCACCCATTGCCAGACTTCCGGCTGGAGCCTCACCGCGCAGGATGCCTTCAATAACGTGACCCGCACCGCCGTGGAAGCGCTCGCGGCCGCGCTCGGCCACACCCAATCGCTCCACACCAACGCGTTCGACGAAGCCATCGCCTTGCCCACCGATTATTCGGCGCGCATCGCCCGCAACACCCAAATCTATCTGCAGGAAGAAACCGCCATCACCCGCGCCATCGATCCCTGGGCGGGCAGCTATTACGTCGAGAGCCTGACCCATGAACTGGTGCACAAAGCGTGGCATCATATACAGGAAATCGAAAGTTTGGGCGGCATGGCCAAAGCCATTGAAACCGGGGTGCCGAAGATGCGCATCGAGGAAGCCGCCGCGCGGCGGCAGGCGCGCATCGATTCCGGTAAAGAAACCATCGTCGGAGTGAATAAATATATCGCCGCCGAGGAAACCGCCATCGATACCCTCGAAGTGGATAACCGCGCCGTGCGCGAGAGCCAGTTGCGGCGCCTGGCCGAAATTCGCGCCGCGCGCAACCCGCATGCCGTCGAAGAGGCTCTAGCCGCCCTGATCCACGCCGCCGAAACCAAGACCGGCAACCTGCTGGAACTCGCCGTCGGAGCCGCCCGCGCCCGCGCCACGCTCGGCGAAATCTCCCAGGCGCTCGAAAAGGTTTACGGCCGCTACCAAGCCACCAATCGCACCATCTCGGGCGTCTACTCGGCCGAAAGCCAGACCGACCCCGAATTCCGCAAGGCGTCCGGCCTGGCCGAAGAGTTCGCCCGCGAAGAAGGCCGCCGCCCGCGCATTCTGGTCGCCAAAATGGGGCAGGACGGCCACGACCGCGGCGCCAAGGTAATCGCCACCGCTTTCGCCGATTTGGGCTTCGACGTCGACGTCGGCCCGCTCTTCCAGACCCCCCGCGAAGCCGCTCGCATGGCCGCCGAAAACGACGTCCACGTGCTCGGCGTTTCCACTCTGGCGGGCGGCCATAAAACCCTCGTTCCCGAGCTGATCGCCGAACTGCGCCGCCTCGGCCGCGAGGACATCCTAGTCTTCGTCGGCGGCGTCATCCCTCCCCGCGATTATGGATTCCTCGAAAAGGCGGGCGTCGCCGGCGTCTTCGGCCCCGGCACCGTCATCCCAATCTGCGCGCAGCAAATCCTCCGCGCCCTGATGGGGACTCCGCGTGCCGCGTAGTTTGCATTCGTTTGCAAAGCGCAGGAATGCATGCGGCAACCGCTCCCTGACGGTCGCGGCCCTGACTGGCGGCATCACAGCTCGGGTCAGAGCCGCGACCGTCAGGGAGCGGTTGCCGGAACACTTTTCATCTGCCCCACGGGCCAGTCATGCCCGGTATTGACACTCCGCTTCGCCGCCGGCGCCTTTCGCTCGAGCGCTACCTCGAAGGCATCCTGGCCCGCGACCGCGTCGTTCTGGCCCGCGCCATCACCCTGGTCGAAAGCGACCTGGCTGCCGATAACGCCCTCGCCGCGCGCCTGCTCGACGCCATCCTCCCGCACAGCGGCAATTCCCGCCGCGTCGGTATCACGGGTGTGCCCGGCGTCGGCAAAAGCACCTTCATCGACGCCCTCGGCATGCACCTGATTCGCCAGCGCGGCGAGCGCGTGGCCGTCCTCAGCATCGATCCTTCCAGCCCCATTTCTAAAGGCAGCATCCTAGGCGACAAAACCCGCATGGAGCGCCTGAGCGTGGAAGAGAACGCCTTCATCCGCCCCTCGGCCACGCGCGGGCATCTGGGCGGAGTGGCCCGCCGCACCCGCGAAACCATCCTGCTGTGCGAAGCCGCCGGCTTTGAAAACGTGCTGGTCGAAACCGTCGGCGTGGGCCAATCGGAAACCGCGGTTCGCTCCATGACCGATTTTTTCTTGCTCCTCATGCTGGCCGGCGCGGGGGACGAGTTGCAGGGAATGAAGCGCGGCATCATCGAGATGATCGATGGCATGGCCATCAATAAGGCCGATGGCGACAATCGCCGCCGTGCCGAACGCGCCCGCGCCGAATACGCCGGAGCCCTGCACTTGTTCCCCGCGCCCGCCGATGGCTGGCTGCCGCCCGTTATCACCTGCTCCGCCCTGGACGGCTCGGGCATCGCCGAAATCTGGGAAATCGTCCTGCGCCACCGCGAGCACATGCAGGCCGCCGGTCATCTCGCCCGCCGCCGCAGCCGCCAGGCGCTCGAGTGGATGAAGGAGCTCATCGCGCTCGGGCTTGAGGATTCCTTCCGCCGCCACGCCGCCGTCGCCGCCCGCATGCCCGAGCTCGAAGACGCCGTCTCGCGCGGCCAGGCCACCCCGTTCGCCGCCAGCCGCGAATTGCTCGATCTTTTTCATCGCAAGGAGAAGTAAGTTACCTCATGTCCCTTCCATTCGCTCGCCTGACCGCGGAGGAGGCCGCCGGGCACATCCGCCATGCCCAGACCGTGGGTTTCAGCGGATTCACTCCAGCCGGCGCGGCCAAGGCCATCCCACTGGCGATCGCCTGCCTTGCCGAACGGGAACACGCCGCCGGGCGCGATTTCCAGATCGGCGTCCTCACCGGCGCCTCTACCGGCCCCTCCCTCGATGGCGCCCTGGCCTCCGCCCATGCCATCAGTTTCCGCACCCCTTACCAGTCCAGCCCCGAGCTGCGCGAGGAAATCAACCGCGGCGCTACCCGCTTTGTCGACATGCACCTTTCCATGCTGCCCCAGATCGTGCGCTACGGCTTTTTGGGGCCGGTCCATTGGGCTGTGGTGGAAGCCTGCGACGTTACCGCCGGCGGCGGCATCGTCCTCACCACCTCGGTCGGCGCCGCCCCCACTTTTCTCGATCGCGCCGAAAAGGTCCTGATTGAGCTCAACCGGCGCCATCCTCCGCAGTTGCTCGGCATGCACGATATCTATCAGCCGCTCGACCCTCCGGCGCGCCGCGAGATCCCCATCTACAGCGCTTCGGACCGCATCGGCGCGCCGCTCGTCACCGTCGATCCCGAAAAGATCGTGGGCATCGTCGAAACCGACCTCGAAGACGAAATCCGCGGCTTCGACAAACCCACTCCCGCAACCGAAAGCATCGGCCGCAACGTGGCCGATTTCCTGGTGGCCGAAATGCGCGCCGGCCGCATCCCGCCGCAGTTTCTGCCGCTCCAATCCGGCGTCGGCAATATCGCCAATAGCGTGCTCGGCGCGCTCGGCCGGCATCCCCATATTCCCGCCTTCGAAATGTATACCGAGATCGTGCAGGACGCCGTCGTTCCCCTGCTCGAAAGCGGGCGCTGCCGTTTTGCCTCCACCTGCGGGCTCACCCTCAGCCCCGAGATCATGCGCCGCGTCACCGCCAATCTGCCCTTCTTCCGCCCCCGCATTCTCATGCGTCCGCAGGAGATCAGCAACCATCCTGAAATCGTGCGCCGCCTGGGAATCGTTTCCATGAACACCGCCATTGAGGTGGACCTGTTCGGCAACGTCAACTCCACTCACGTCATGGGCCGGCAGATCATGAACGGCATCGGCGGCTCCGGCGATTTCACCCGCAACGCCTACCTTTCGGTTTTCAGTTGCCCCTCCACCGCCAAGGGCGGCAAGATTTCCGCCATCGTGCCCCTAGTTACCCACGTCGATCACAGCGAGCATTCCGTGCAGGTCGTCATCACCGAACAGGGCGTAGCCGACCTTCGCGGCCTCGACCCGCATGAGCGCGCGCGCCTCATCATCGACAACTGCGCCCATCCCGATTATCGCCCCCAATTGCGCCAATACCTGGAGCTGGTAAAGCAGGGCCACAGCCCCCAGTCCCTGTCCCTGGCCTTCGCCATGCACCGCCAGTTCGATCGCACCGGCACCATGGCCAACTTGGTCTGGGAACAGTGGCGCTGACCAGCCATGGGCCGCGCCCCGGGAGCCTCGCCCTTGATGTCCCCTTCCGGATATGACCGATCGACCATGACAAGCCACGCTGTTCGTTACTACATCACGGACCGCCGCGCCGCCGGCGGGGAGGAGGCGGTGCTGGAGTTCATCGCACGCGCTATGGAGCGGGGTGTCGAGCGCATTCAGATTCGTGAGAAAGATCTGCCGGCGCGGGAGCTTTGCCGGCTGGTGCGGCGCGCGCTGGCGCTGCCCAACCCGCTCGGCACGGAAATCCTCGTAAATGCCCGCGTAGATGTAGCCCTGGCCGCCGGAGCGCACGGTGCGCATTTGCCAGCGCACTCCATCGCCCCTTGCGAATACCGCCGCATTGTGCCGCCGGGATTCCGGATTGGCGTGTCGACGCACTCGTTGGAGGAGCTTCGCGCGGCGGAGGGGGAAGGCGCCGATTTCGCGGTCTTCGGCCCGGTTTTCGCCAGCGCGTCCAAACCCGGCTACGGACCGGCGCTCGGTTTGGAGAAGCTGCGCGTTGCCGCGGCCGCGGTGAGTATTCCCGTGCTGGCGCTGGGCGGAATCACAGAAGAGAGGATCCCCGATTGCCTGGCTGCCGGCGCCGCGGGCGTTGCTGGGATTTCGTTGTTCCAAGGCCATTGAGGCTCGCACTAGCGGCGCCCGTGGGGCAGGCGCCACGCCTGGCGCCAATTGTGAATCGGCGTTTCGCGGGCCGCTGAGAAACTGCCGAAAGCGGGTTACCAACCTGCCTCACAGTCACCAGCCATCCGTAACCGTAATTTGCGAGCCCCAGCAAGTACTCAGTTTGGCAATTACGGCCACATAATCAGCGATCGCCGTACCCGGCCGGGCCGAAGCCAGAGGGAGCGGTCGCTGAATACGTCACCGTAATTGCGAAACCGAATACTCACCAATGGTCTTCAGTCGCACCGCAATGCCTCCAGCGGATCGACGCCAGCGGCGCGCCGGGCGGGAATGTAGGCGGCCGCCGCCGCGGTGAGCGTCAGCACGGCTACAGCGGAGGCGACCACCGCGGGGTCGAAAGCCCCGACTCCGTAAAACTGGCTTTTCACATATCGCGAAAGAGCGAAAGCGGCCGGCACGCCGGCGCCGAGACCCACGCCCAGAATCCAGACCAGCTCGCGCATCACCATGGCGCGAATGCGGGCCGGAGGCGCGCCCAGCGCGATGCGAATGCCGATTTCCCGCGTGCGCCGCGCAATGCTGTAGGCCATCACCCCATACAGGCCAAGCATCGCCAGGCCGGTGGCCAGCGCGGCGAACACCGCGGCTAAGTCCAGCACCAGCCGGTCGTTGGTGATATCCATGCGAATCTGCTCGTCCAACGTGATCAGGTTCTTGGGTGGGATGTTGCGGTCGATTGCGACCAGGGTGTGGCGGATGGAGGGAATCGCTTGCGCGGCCGGCAGCACGGACCGGACGTAGAACGTCATCGCGCCGGGGTGGTCCTGCTGGCGCCAGGGAGTGTAGTAAAGCCGATGCGGCTTATCCTCTTTCACTTCGGAGTAATGGCTGTTTCTGACCACCCCGACGATTTCGATATTGGGCACAACTTTACTGCCGCCGCCTTTGGCGAACTTCCGGCCGATGGGATTGGCGCCGCCGAAAAAATGGCGAACGAATTCCTGGTTCACGATGGCCACCATGGGCGCGCCGATGTTGTCGCGTTCGGTGAATTCGCGGCCGGCCACGAGCGGCACTCCCATCTTGCCGAAGAAGCCGGGGCCGATCTCGTCTCGGTCGGAATCGGCATCGGCGTTGGGATCGCGCGAATAGCCTTCCACGGTGAGATTTCCACCGCTGTCGTCGCCGGCGAGGAGGGGGATGGTGGAAGCGGCCACGCCGCGCACGCCCGGAATCGCCGCCAGATCGCTTTCGAGGCGGCCGAGATAGGCGCGGTTCTGTTCCCAGGTGTAGCGGTTCAACTCGGGTGAGACCGTAAACGCGACCACGTTTTCCGTGCGAATTCCCAAGTCAATATGCAGGATGTTCACCAGGCTCTTGAGCAGCAGGCCGGTGGGAATGAGCAGCACCGCCGAAAATCCCACCTGGGCGCAGACCAGCGCGCGTCGCACGCGGGCCGAACCGCGGCCGGCCGAGCCGCGGCCGCCTTCGTCCTGCATGGTTGCCGACAAGCTGGTCCGCGATGCCTGCCAGGCGGGATAGAGCCCGAAGAGCACGCCGGTGACGAGCGACAAGCCCAACCCGAACAGCAGCACCGGCCATTCGAGGCGAGTAGAGAGGAAATGCCGCGAATCGGCGTCGATCTGCGCCAAGAGCAGCTTCTGGGTTACGCTGGCCAGCGCCAGTCCGGCGATGCCTCCCCCGGCAGCCAAAAGCAGCGCTTCGGTGAGCATTTGCCCCATCAGTTCCGCGCGGCTGGCGCCCAACGAAGCGCGAATCGCCAGTTCGCGCCGCCTTTCGGCCGACCGCGCCAGCAGCAAATTGGCGGCGTTAGCCAGCGCGATCAGCAGCACCAGCACCGTCGCGCCCATCAGAATCAGAAGCGGCAGGCGCGCGTTGTCTCGGGTCGAGCTTTTCCCTTGGCGGCCATCCACCAGGCTCAGGCGCGCCGCGCGCAGCCGGGCCAACCACGCAGGCGATTTGCCATGCCTGGTAGCCGCATCGGCTTCCATTTCGCCGGCGAAGGTCTGGTTCAGTCCAGCCGCTGCCCGCGCGCCGGTTACGCCGGGGCGGAGCCGGGCAAAGCAGTAAATCCAGTAATCGTTGTAGCGGTCGGTGCCATCCCAGCCGGGAGTCATCAAGGGCTTGAACGCGAGCGGCAGGTAAACGTCCGGAGTATCGCCCAAGGTGATGCCGTTGAAGCCTTCGCGCGCCACGCCCACCACGATGAAGATCTGCCCGTTCACCTGGATCGGCTGGTTGAGCAACTCGGTGCGGCCGCCCAACCGGTCATGCCAGTAGCCGTATCCGAGCACCGCGACCGGGTTACCGGCGCCGGGAACGTCATCGGCGGGAACCAGCAGCCGGCCGAATAGCGGCTCGACGCCCAACACCGGGAAATAGCCGCCCGATACCAGCATGGCATTACCCGGCACGGTTTGGCCGCCAATCGCCAGGCTGGCGGATGTGCCATAGAATCCAGCTACGCCCACCACGCCGATGGGGTGCTTTTCCAGGTCCCGAAAGACCTGGTGGTTGAAAACAAAGTCTTCCCCGCCGGCATTCTCGGTGCCGACGTGTCCGGTCTTGAATTCGGAAGGCGCCCTGAGCAGCACCAGCTCGTCCGGCCGCGGCACGGGCAGCGAGCCCAGCACCACCTGGTGGAGCAGGGAAAACACCGCGGTATTGGCGCCAATGCCCAATCCCAAAGATAGAATCACCGCCAGGCAGAAGAGCGGAGCCTTCCCCAGGCTGCGCAGAGCGAAACGGATGCGTGACATACCTTCTCAGACGCCGGATCGGGCGGGAACGTTGGCAAATTCGGTGAGGGTGGGACAGACCATCGTTCTTCGTGGCCTGTCCAGGTCCTTGCCAGGCCCAGCCGCTCGACAGACGACAAAGAGCGATCGTCTGTCCCACCGGGTTTCTCGCACAGATTAACTCAACCGGCCACCGGCCATTCACCCGACCGCGGATCGCTCATCGCGAACAGCCACTTGCTCGCTCTCCGGCTCTTGCTCCCTAAAAGTATCGTCGATGCGCAACGGCAGGCTAAACCAGAAAACCGAGCCTTCGCCTACCCGGCTCTCCACGCCGATGGTGCCGCCCATCAATTCCACCAGTTGTTTCGAAATCGCCAGTCCCAACCCCGTGCCGCCGAATCTGCGGCTGGTGGAGCTGTCCACCTGGCTGAATTTCTCGAACAGCAGGCCGAGCTTTTCCCTGGGTATCCCGATTCCCGTATCCTCCACGCGAAACTGCACCACTACGCGCTGCCCGGCGCCCGCCGCCCGGGTGACCGAGATGCTAACCATACCATGGCTGGTGAACTTGACGGCGTTACTTACCAGGTTGGTCAATACCTGGCGGATTCGGCCGGCATCTCCCACCAGGCGGAGCGGTAATCCCACTGAGCGGGACACTTCGAGGGAAAGCCCTTTTTCCGCAAAGGTGGCGGCGAACAGCTCCCGCACGTCGTCGATCAACTGTTCCAGTTGGAAGGGTTCGGATTCAATGGCAAGCTGTCCCGCTTCGATCTTGGAGAAATCCAGGATATCGTTGATCACCGTCAGCAGCGCGTGGCCCGAACTGCGCACCACTTCCACATACTCGTGCTGCTCCGGCGTCAGATCGGTATCTAGCAGCAGGCCGGCAAAACCGATTACCCCGTTCATGGGCGTACGGATCTCGTGGCTCATGTTGGCGAGGAACTGCGATTTCAGACGGGACGCTTCGAGCGCTTGGTCGCGGGCTTTCGCCAGATCGCGTTCGGTCTCGACCCGCACCGCGACTTCGCGGGTGAGGCGTTGGTTGGAAGCGGTCAATTCCGCCACCAGCCGTTCGGCACGCCCGGCGTGAATGGCGTTCAGCAGGAACGCCGCGGCAACCGCCAGCGTAACCGTCAAACATCCAAACAATACCGCCCAGGGCAGCCAGGTTTGGCTCGACTGGATGTAGTCCTGGGTCGGCGTGCAGACGATCAGCCAGTTCCGCATGCCCACCGTCAGGATGCGCCGATATTTGAGGTCTCCCGGCTGGGCCGCGGCCGTCTCGGAGAGCGGCTGGACCGAGGGGCTTTCGGAACGTGAGCGATGAAAGTAAAGCAGACGCTTGCCGGCGGAAGCCGACTCATCGTAGAACTGAATGTCGATGCCGACCGGGTTGAGATATCGTAACGCCCGCTCCAGCACGTCTTCCACTTGCACCAGGACCACGGCATAGCCCGCCAGTTCGGCCGTCGATCCGGCCGTGCGGGTGGGGCGCCTTACAGCAAGCAGGACCGGTACCGCGTAACCACTTCCGATCGGCTCCAAAATCTGGACTTTCCCCGTGGCAACCGGCCTTCCCTCGCGCAGCGCCTTCGCCAGAGCGTCGCGCCCTGACGCAGTGGAGGCCAGATCGAATCCCATCGCCAACATATTCCGGCCCGTCCGCGGACAGAGATATTCCACTGGAAAGTGCTCACTCCGCGCTTCGGCTCGTTGGAAAGTTCCCGGCATGCCCCGGCTGATGTGGGGCCACGGCGCACCTTCTTGTTTAAGCCGTTCTTCGAAGCGAGGACGATCCGCTTCCGTGACCAGGGGCACCCACTCCACAGCGCGAAGGCTGGGGTTGGATTCCAGGATCCGGGTGGCGAAATGCTCGAAATTGTCGCGGTCCAGAGGTCCTGGCAACTCTGCCAGACCCTGCACCAGTTTCAGAGCCGAAACATTGGCGTCGATCTCCCGCCGAATGGCGGAAACGCGGTTCTCCGCGCCGAGGTTCAGTTCGTTCCGGAAGACACCCTTCTGATAGGCACGCGCTATCTCGAAACGCAGCAGGCTCAGCACCCACCCCACTGAAATCACGAGCGCGACCAGGAAGAATCTCTTCCGTTTCGACCACCCAGCGCCACCACCTCGCGTGGCACGCATTAAGCTCCACGAGACTCTCGACTTCGCCACTCCCCAGGTCCTCGGCTAAACGGCAAGATAATCCGACCCGAGTATCGCGTAACGGCCCCAGCGGAGACAACAATTACCTAGGATAACGCTCCGGTACGGCCATTACACAGGTTCCGGGGCACTAACTCACAGCGATAGAGTTATATCCACGGCTCCTTAACCGGAGCGGGCGTCCATTTCGGTCCGCGGCCGTCAGGACGACTCGAGCGCGGCAAGGGGACGGCCGCCGGTTCCGGGACAGCTACTCGGCGAAGATTTCGCCCCGCGACAGCTCGACGGAACCGTCCGCGGTCGAGATAATGTCGCCCTCGATCTCAGCGAGCGCCGGCGGGCGGTACATGCACATCGCCTGAAGACGCGGGTCGATCAGCCAGATATTCTGTACGCCTTTGCCGGCGTACTCTTTCAGCTTTTCGATCACGACGCTCATCGCGTCGCTTTCAGAGAGGACCTCCACCACGAGGAAGGCGGCGTCCAAAAGGTATCTGGTCTTCGGCGCCTCCAGCAGAACACAGACATCGGGCAAGCGGTAGCGCGTGCCGGTAACGCTGGAGCGCAGTTCGGCGACGACCTTTAGGTGCGGATACTTCCGTCGCAGAGCGAAAAGAATATTGCTCTGAATCAGCGAATGCAGCCAGTCGCCCACGTTTCGCTCCACCAGGACACCGTCCACGAATTCCACGTCGGGGTCGTAGCGAGTGTTCAGGTATTCTTCGACCGATACTAACGGCGCATTTGGCAAAGCTGCCATGCCTCAAGTTTACTCCCTGCGCGCCTCTTCCAGCCGGTCGAACGAACCGCCGATGAGTTGTTTCCGTCGCTATAGTCCGAACCGGACGCTCACGCTGCCTTCCCCGGGAACTCGTTCGCTATCTGCGCAATCTTCTGGGCGATACCCTCGACTGGGAGAATATGATCTATATACCCGGTTCTTATGGCGCTTGCAGGCATATCCGACCACTCGGCTGTGTCGGGCGCCTGTGCGATAGTAATGCCGCCGGCTTCCTTGATTTCTCTCAGTGCTTCAGCCCCATCCGCATCCAGGCCGGAGACAATGACAGCGACTAGTTTTCCGCCCCAGTTCTGCGCCAGAGAACGCAGGAAAATTGTGATCACGTCGGGCCATCCCTTGGGTTTTGACATCGGCCTCAGACGGAACGTTCCCTCAAGAACCTGTAAGTCGCGACCGGCCGGGACGATGAAGACATGATTGGGCTGAATGGGTAAGCCTTCCGTGATCAGCTCAACCGGCATCTTTGTAGAGTGGGGAAGAATCTTGTGGAGCGCGTTGGACGTTCTTCTTGCGTGATTAACGATGACGACAGCAACACCCGTCTCGGGCGGCAGATGTTTCAGTAACTGGACATAGGCGGCGGAGCCACCGGCCGAGCCGCCTACGCAAACGATAGGAAAGTCTTTTGCGAAAGAGTTCATTTGCTCGCTCCCGCCCCTTTCCGTTCCGCATGTTCAAGGTACACAGCGCACCTGAAAGGAGGACCGGCTCCGACCTTCATAATTTACTCTTCTTGCGGGGAAGATGCGCTGCAAAGGTGGTTCCTTCCTCTTTACTCGATGTCACGGTGATCTTGCCGCCGTGGGCGGTCACGATTCCTTTGGTAATGAAAAGCCCGAGGTCGAGCCTGGCCTTCTCGCTTTGGATCGGATTCTCATCCTCCCCGCGTGGCAGCGGGTCAAAAACAGTGGCGATAGCATCGGGGGAAATAGCGCCTTCAGTATGAACGGAAAGGACTACTTCGTCACCCGCGCCTTTCGCCGCAACGTCAATCGCAGAGGTCCTCGATCCGCGCAGGACCGCGTTGCCGATCAGGTTTGACAGAACCTGCCCGACGCGGGCGCGGTCCCATTCCCCTTCAAGATCGCCAGACGTTTCGATCGAAATCCTTCGGCCGGGGTGCGCGGCCTGAACTTCCTTTACGGCCTCCTGGACGGCGCTTCCTATTTCCATCGGAGCGGGCGCAATCGGCATTTCCTCGTGGAGATGGATACGGACGGCATCAATCAGGCCGGAAACGAGCCGGTTGATGAGGGAGGCGCTGGTCTCGATCTGGGACACCAGGGAGGCCTGCTCGTCGTCAAGCTTGCGTCCCGTTAACAACGCCTGGGCAGAGTTGTGTACCGCCGCGAGCGGACCGCGGAAATCGTGAACAAGAGTCCCGACGAACAAGCCTCCGGAATGAGTGAGTTTTTGGGTGAAACGGCCCAGGGATTCAGTCATGACCTGGTCGATGGCTTCGTTAAACCTCAGCAGGTCCGGAAGAATGTCCGCCGCATCGGCATTAGCCCACTCAGCTCTCCACAGCTTGATCACACTTGCACGCAGGGCGCGAAACTCGGAGACCATCTCGATCGTATCGAAGCCTCCCGTAAACCGAAGGGCGGCATGGGTTTCGGCGGCGCTGTCATGCGCTCCTCCCTCTTTCGGGCCCCGTCCTTTGGCTTTCTCGCTCCGCTCCCGTTCGGTTTCGGAGGTCTCAAGATCGTCTGCAATGAACCGAAGCAGGCCTATAATGTGATCGCGCAGCGCGGACCGGTCCATATGCGCGGCGGAGGGCAGATATGTCTGCGCGAATGCTTCCCATTCCGCGACGATGACGTCCTCGTTTGACCGGATAAATGCCGCTAATTCCATGGTGAAATTCTCCTGGAGGTGAATACCACCCGACAAAGGACTTTTGCCCGCTATTTGCCGTGCTCTTCCAGTATGGACCAATTGGCGGGGCTAGCGGCTGAGGCCAGCAGGCAAATAGGGAGGCAAATGGGGAATTATTGCGCAAGAAACGAGCGCGATTAATCCCGGTAAGTCCCGTCCACGTCAGTTTGACGAAAAGCGCCCAAGCCGCTCGGTTGGCGCGCGTGGAGCCCACGCGGCGCTGACTCAAGCATCCAGGTCTGCCAGGCCAGCCGCTCGCCGCGAGTGTGACAATAGCTTCAGTGCGGTACCATGTTTCACGCCATGCATCGCAGAGATTTTATGAGGTGCGCCGCGGCGGCTGGGGCGGGTTGCCTTCGGTTGACGGCGCAGGCGCCGGAAACGCGCATCGACGTTCTGGTGGACGAGCCGGTCGGCACGATTGCACCGGAAATCTACGGGCACTTCGTGGAGCATTTGGGCGGTGTCGTATACGACGGCATTTGGGTCGGCGAGCGCTCCAGCGTTCCCAACGTCAACGGCATCCGCAAGGCGCTGGTGGATGCGCTGGCGCGCGTCAAGCCCGGGGTGGTGCGCTGGCCTGGCGGCTGTTTCGCCGATCAGTACGACTGGCGCGACGGAATCGGGCCGCGCGACAAGCGTCCCACCCGCACCAACTTTTGGGTGGACTCGGCCGAGTGGCCGAAATCCGCGCGCAAAGATGGGCCGCAGCGCTACGATCCTAACCAGTTCGGCACGGTGGACTTCGTTCGCTTCTGCCGCCTGGCCGGCGCCGAGCCCTACTTCGCGGCCAATGTGCGCAGCCTGCCGGCCGAGGAATTCTGGCACTGGGTGGAGTACTGCAACTCGCCGGCGAACGCCGACACTTTGTCTTCCCAGCGCGGCGCCGATGGCGAACCCGCGCCGCTCAACGTGCGCTTCTGGGGGGTGGGCAACGAATCCTGGGGCTGCGGCGGCAATTTCGATCCCGAGGATTACGCCACCGAATTCGGCCGCTACACGGCCTGGGCGCCGAATTACGGCGTGAAGCTCGGGCTGGTGGGCAGCGGGCCGAACGATGGCAATACCGATTGGACGCGCCGCTTCTTCTCGAAAGCCGCCAAGACCGGGTCCCTCGGCCGCGTCTCGGGATTCGCCATGCACCACTACGCCTGGAACGCCAGCGGCGGCCGCACCCACGATTGGGCCGGCGGCAAAGGCGACGCCGTGCGCTTCGACGCCGAGCAATATTACGAGATCCTGCGCGAAGCCGACCTGATGGAAAGCTTGATCGCCGCCCATTGGGACGCCATGGCCGAAGCCGATCCGCGCCACCGCGCCAAACTGGTGGTGGACGAGTGGGGCGCCTGGTATGCCCCCGGCACCGAACCGTTCGCCGAAGCGCTCCTCGGGCAGCAGAATACCCTGCGCGATGCCGTGCTGGCCGGTATGACGCTCGATACTTTCAACCACCATGCCGATAAAGTGGCCATGGCGAACGTGGCGCAGCTCGTCAACTGCCTGCAATCGCTGTTTCTGGCCCACGAGGACAAATTCTGCGTCACGCCCACCTATCACGTTTTCGATCTGTACACGCCGCACCACGGCGCCCAGTCCCTGCGCACCGTGGTTTCGGCGCCCGCACTGCACTATAGCCGCAACGGCGCGCCCGCCACGCTGCGCGGATTGAGCAGCTCCGCCTCAGTAGCCAACGGCCGGGTGACCGTGACCGTCACCAACCCCTCGCTCGACCAGCCCGTGGAAACTGAGCTCGCGGTGCATGGCGGAACGCCGCGAGCCGTAGCGGGAATCGAACTATCCGCCGCCGACCCCCACGCGCACAAGACGTTCGAGAACCCGCGCGCCGTGGAACCGAAGAAGGTAGACATCAGTTTGAAGGGGGGATCGATCGTCCATAGCTTCCCGCCAGCGTCGGTAACGCGATTGACGGTGGAAATGTGATCTCTGCCTGGGGAATGCCACCCAGTTTCACTGGCCGCCGCGGCGTAATGTGTGGGGCGGCGATCAGCGTGGCGCGTGGCGCGAGTGGCCGGGGCAACCGTCTGACGGGGCTCACGGTGTGGGCGGACTACTTCCAACCGGTGCGTGACACACTCGGGATGGCGCCGTGGGCCAGATCAACACGTCGGCGACTATACGTCTTTGTGTCCCAAATCCCATCACGCAATTCCCAACATGGCGTTCAGAAAGCCGACCAGGTACTTCCAGACGAGATAGTAGATGATCATCAGCAGCGGCAGGGGCAGGAGAACAAACGGAGTTGCGCCCGCCAGAAACTCGAAGCCGAAGACTCTGGCCGCAACCAGGGCCAGTGGGAACAACACTGCCGGCACAATGGCACCATGGATTCCTAGGGGCAGGCGACGATGCCCGTGCATTGCCACATAGACGATGTTCCAGAGGCCCCATATGGCGGGCACGAGCGCCAGTGGGAAAACGAGGACGCGCTCCAGTGGAAACTCCGGGTTGTAACCGAACCGGATGACAGCAAAGACCACGAAAACTACCAGCAGAAAGATTGTCGGGATCATTATTCCCGCCATATAGGCTCGTAGATAGGGATGTGTATTCATGACAGTCTCTCCTTTCAACACTGCAACAGCATCCATGGAATCACCCGCGGAAAGGTGATCAAGGCGGCGGCGGCCACTCCCGTCAGTACGAAATCGAACCAGGGCGCGGAAGCGGGTCGGCGGTCGAGGCGCCGGAGCATCAGCGGCCAAAGGTCACGTCGCGGATCCCGCGCTTCAATCGGCGGCAGGGCGGCCCGCAGGAGGGAACGCAGTTTCTCGTATTCGGGTTCGTTCATGGTTCAATTCCCACTTTCTTCAGTTTGCTCCGGAGCCGCTGGACCGCCCGAAACTCGCGCGATTTCACCGTGCTGAGCGATATGCCGAGGGCGCTCGCGATATCGCCGTAGCTCTTCTCTTCGATCAGGGCCAAGAGGGCCACGGCCTTCAGTTTGGACGGCAATTGGGCGAAGGCGCGACGGATTGCCTGCCGCGCTTCTCGCCGCTCCGCTGAATCGGCGTTCAAAGGGCCGGGTTGCGCATCGAGCACGGCCTCCGAGACATTCACTTCCCGGCCCGCCGTGCGGAAGTGCTCCATGCTCAGATTGGTCGCGATGCGTCGCGCCCAGGCTCCAAAACTGCGGCGTGAATCGAATCGCGCGTGCGCGCGGAAGATGCGCCAAAATGTCTCCAGCAGCAAGTCCTCGGCGACGCCCGGATCACGGGTGAGGCATACGATCCAGTTGTATACATCCCGCTGGTGGGTTCGGAAGAGTTCCTCGAACGCATCAACTTCGCCCGACGCGAAACGCTGGAGCAGATCCATAACTGTCTCCACCACCCTTACCGAATGAGGCGAGGGAAAGTTGCATATTTCTTGTCGCCAGCAACCATCGGACCCTGTGCGGGGGTACCGCAGCGCGGTAATCGGGGGCGGGGATGGGGACGGGACGTTTCCAAGGTCTTTCAGCGACTCTCCCTGTGAAAAGCCCCTCCTTGCTCGGCTGGCTCGTTATGGCTCGGAGGATGAATCAGGGGTTCCCCGGAGGGGGCCCCAGACAGACCGCATGTTCCCACCTGGTCAACCTCAGACAAAAGCTGCCCCGTGACAGGGTCTGCTCGGCGAGGCAGACGTTCCCAAGGAAACGTGCCCTTTCGGTAAGGATGCGCGCCGCAGTTTCGCTGGTTGCCCCATTTCCTGTCGGTCAGCCTTCTGCCTCTCCAGCGAACAGATTGAGCTGGTAGGCTTTCGTGAGGTTCGGAAACAACCTGGCGAAGACGCGAAAGCCGGCTCGCATCGGCAAGGAAAGGCGTAGCCTCAAAGAATCGGGGATGTCCGCCAGGGTGCGGGATTCCACCAGGCGCAATCCGATCTTCCAGCGCTCAATCTCCCTCGGGTCTTCGCATGCCCATGTGAAACGGGCCTCTAGTTTGTGGCGCGCGTGGTCTTTGTTCTCATAGCTTAGCGCTTTGAGGGTGGCTGTGTCGAAGGCGATGCTTACGCGCAGGAAGTTGGCTGCGATCTGCGCCAGCGCCGCCTTGACCTCCGGCTCTGTCAGGTAGATGAATACTGCCTCCGCGACGAAGCAATACGGTCCGGGGCTCTGACGCACCGCGGCCATCCAACCTGGATCGAGAATCGATGCGGCCAGAGTCATGCGCCGCCCGCTATCGGTGAAAAACCTCCGCCGCAGTTCTACGGTGTCCGGAAGATCGAGGTCGAACCAGTGCAGGGCGCCATTGTCGAGCCGTTCGAAGCGGGTGTTGAGTCCGGCGCCGATCTCGACCACGGTTCCTTCCGGATGGCGGCGAAGAAAATCCTTGACCCACTCGTCGAACATCGCGGTCCGCAAGGTACAACCCACGACCCGCCGCCTTTGGTTGAATCTTCGGAAATCCCAATCGATGGATCGCACAATTTCGACGGCCTTCGGATCTTTCAGGATCGGACGCTTCCCGAGGGTGTCGAGGGCGCGGGCGTATAGCGGCACCAACAGTGTCTCCTGCACCTGGCCGAGTTGGATGGATTGTATCGACGCCATGTTCATCGCATTATCAAATCAAATATAGCTCGCGTCAACGGACGCGATTAGGCGCGCCTATTGTCATTCGGGGCTCCCCGGGAACAGCCCGCATGTTCCGACGTAGTCAACCCCAGACAAAGGGCCGCCCGGCGAGGCAGACGTTCTCAAGGAAACACGCGGCCTGTCCCCACGTTCCCAAACGGTTTGCGCCGCGCCTCGGCTTTCAGGCCGGCGTTTCTAACTTTCCCCGAAATCTGCACAAGTCTGCACAAGCCGTAGCCCCGGCGATCTTGTCGCCGGTGCCTTTCTCCGCCCTCGCCAAAACTCGGGTCACAGAAGTTCGAAATGTTCTTTAACTGCACTTACCCCTTTCCTTTCATTGCCTCCCAGCCACCCCGCCGATCCCAGGCACCCCGTCCGCGCACGCTCGCGATGTGATCCGCTCCGGTGGCACCATCCACGGCGCCATCGCCATAGCCAACGTTCTCCGCAAGGATGTTCTCGCCTGGCGCCGCGAGCTTCCTCATTTCGCCGCCGCCCTGGAGCAAGCTTTCTCCGAGCGCGATCTGATGCACCGCGAAAGAGTCATGGCTCTGGTCGACCAGGCCTACCAAACCCTCGGCGACATCCTCCGCGACGACAAAGCTTCCCCCAGCGTCCAGTTCAAAGCCGCCAGATTCATCATCGAGCAAGCCACTCCCCACATCCCGTCCGAGCGGAACCCCCCTACTGCCGCTAAACCCGCCCCGGTAGGCGCACAAATGCCGCCAAATCGCGCAAAAATGCCCAACGCCGCCGATTTCGCCGGCTTCAGTGAGGAGTGCCCCTGCGGCAGCGGTAAGAAATTCACCGATTGTTGCCTCCCCAAGGTGCTTTCGGGCGCAGCCTGATCGTTCTCTCTGTGTCCCCCGGCGATTTCCCGTCCGCCGGCCCTGCGCTACACGGTTGTCCTGGAACGAGAAGCCGACGGCGGATACGTCGCCACCGTGCCGGCACTGCCCGGTTGCGTGTCCCAGGGCGACACTCGTGATGACGTTCTGAAGAACCGGTCGCGGCGTATAGTAGGGCGGACCCCCTGCCTGGTCCGCGCGGGACGCCCTCGTCCCGCACTTCTTCCCAAGAATCAGGTTCCCGCCGAAGAGCCGGCCAGGGGGCCGGCTGCGGGCGAGGGCGTCCGCCCTACGAATCATGCAGCCTTGCACCAGGGACGAAAGTGTGCGGCATTAGCCTGCGGCCCTGTTAGATGATGGAAGAATGACCCCTGAAGAGTTTCGCCAGGCCGGGCACCGGCTGGTGGATTTCATTGCCGATTACCGGGCTCAGGCCAGCCGGTTTCCGGTGATGGCGCGAACCGCTCCTGGCGAGGTGCGCGCTCAACTTCCCGCCGCTCCGCCGTGCGACCCCGAACCGTTCGAGGCGGTGCTCGCCGATCTGGAACGGATCGTTCTGCCCGGGCTCTCCCACTGGCAGCATCCCCGCTTCTTCGGTTACTTTCCCGCCAACAGCCTGCTATCGAGCGTGCTCGGCGACTTGGCCAGCACCGGCCTGGGCGTGCTCGGCCTGTCCTGGCAAGCTAGCCCGGCGCTCACCGAGGTGGAAGAAGTCGCTACCGATTGGGTGCGCCAGATGGTAGACCTGTCCCCGGCCTGGAGCGGCGTGATTCAGGACACCGCTTCCACTTCCACTCTGGTCGCCCTGCTGTGCGCGCGCGAGCGGGCCACCGATTTCAGCCTGACGCGCGGCGGCCTGGTTGGCGAGAAGTCCCCGCTAATCGTCTACACTTCCGCGCACAGCCACAGTTCCGTATCGAAAGCCGCGCTGCTGGCCGGCTTCGGCCGCGACAACGTCCGAATGGTGGATCACGATGCCGCTTACGCCATGCGGCCCGAAGCTCTCGAAGCCGCCGTCCAACGCGACCTCGAGGAAGGCCGCAGACCTTGCGCGGTGGTCGCCACGGTCGGCACCACCACTTCCACGGCCCTCGATCCGCTCGAAGCCATCGCCGCTATCGCCGCCCGCCACCATGTCTGGATGCACGTGGACGCCGCCCTGGCAGGCTCCGCCATGATTCTTCCCGAGTGCCGCTGGATGTGGCAGGGCGTGGAAGGCGCGGATTCGCTGGTGTTGAACGTGCACAAATGGCTGGGCGTGTCGTTCGATTGCGCGCTCTACTACGTGCGTTCACCCGAACACCTGGTGCGCGTCATGTCCACCAATCCCAGCTATCTGCAGACCGCCGCGGACGCGGTAGTCAAGAACTTGCGCGATTGGGGGCTGCCGCTGGGCCGCCGTTTCCGCGCGCTCAAGCTTTGGTTCGCCATCCGTGCGGAAGGCGTCGCCGGCCTCCAGGCCCGGCTGCGCCGCGACTTGGCCAACGCGCAATGGCTGGCCGGCGAAATCGCCAAAACCGCGAACTGGCGCGTGCTGGCCCCGGTGCCGCTGCAAACTCTTTGCATCCGCCACGAACCCGAAGGCTTGAGCGGACCCGATCTCGACCGGCACACCTTGGCCTGGGCCGACCGAATCAATCGCGGCGGGCAAGCCTATCTCACCCCAGCCATTCTCGACGACCGTTGGATGGTGAGGGTCTCGATCGGCGCTCTGCCCACCGAACGGGAGCACGTCGAAGCCCTGTGGCGGGTGCTGCGTAAGGAGGCGGAAATGGGCTCCGGCTACTGAAACGCCAGGCTGACCGCGCGGGCGAAGTTGTGTTACGCCGCCTTCCTCACCTCGGCGCGTGATCCAAGACCGAGGCCCGCAGCCAGTGAGTCTCGCCCCGCCATAAAGCCCTTCTATCCTCTACATACAGTAAGAAGGTTACAACCGGATAGGAGCACGTTGGTCTCCAGGCCGCCAGCGTGATAATTTGGACCGAGCCGGTAGAGTTGCAGCAACGCACGTTTATGATGCCATTCGGGGTGCTCAAAATCGTCCAGGCCGGTGACCCGGTTCTCCGCCGCGTTGCCCGGCCGGTAACGCCGGAGGAAATCCGCAGCCGCGAAATCGAGCAGCTTGTCGAGTGGATGCGCGAGACCATGCGCGACGCTCCCGGCGTGGGGCTCGCGGCGCCCCAAGTCGGGTTGCCGGTGCAACTCGCGGTTATCGAAGACCGGGCCGAGTTGCTCGCCTCCATGTCCCCTGAGCGGCTGGCGGAGCGCCAGCGCCGGCCGGTGCCGTTCCAGGTCTTGTTCAATCCGCGCATCGAGACCGGCGGCGAACAAGTGGAGTTTTTCGAAGGCTGCCTGAGCTTGGCCGGATTCAGCGCCATCGTCCCCCGATGGCTTCGCGTTAGCGTCAGTTGTCTCGACCATCGCGGCGAGCCTGTGACTTTCGGCGCCGAGGGATGGCACGCCCGGATCGTCCAACATGAAGCAGACCATCTGAACGGCACTCTCTACGTGGATCGAATGCGATCGCGATCGCTTACCACCCTGGAGAATCTGAACCGGCACTGGAACGGCCTACCCATCGGCGAGGCCCTGGCGCGGCTGCAAATGGCCGATTGAAGGCTGTCAGCCCGGCCCATTCAATGGGGAACCATCGCCTGCGCGATACTGATAATCGGTGACATTTGAGAGCGTCGCGGTCAATCTCCGCGAATCCTTTCGCATCATCGCCGCCAGCCGCTCCGCGGGCGAGTTGCGGGAACTGCCCGGCGTCAGCCTGGCTTCGGCCGGCACCACGTTTCAGATGTTCAATGCGGCTTTCCTGTCTTCCCCGGTGGAAAGCGACGTGGAACTGGCCCGGCGCGTGGTTCTTCCCTCGGTGCATTTCGACGCCCGCGGGCTCTCCTGGGCCTTCTGGGTCTGCGAAGACTTGCTCGGCTGGCGCGCTCAGCGCAAGTGCCGGCAGGTGTTCGAGCGCCAGGGCCTGCGCCATTCGGTGGACTTGCCCGGCATGATCGCCGAGCGCATCCTGCCTCCCCAGCGCCTGCTTCCTGAAATCGAGGTGCGGCGCGTCTCGACCTCCGCCGCCCGCGAGGGCTTCTGCGCGGTCGGGTCGGTATGTTTTCACGTGCCCATTCACTGGTTCCGCGAGGTCTTCGACGGCGCGGATGTATGGGACCGCTTTCGCGCCTACAACGGCTACGTCGATGGCGAAGTCGTCTCCACCGCGGCCATCGTTGCCGCCGGCGACGCGGTCGGCGTCTACAACGTCGCCACCCTCCCAGGGCACCAGCGCCGCGGCTACGGCGAAGCCGTCATGCGCTTCGCCCTGAATGAGGCCAAACGCGACCTCGGCATCGGCCGCAGCATCCTCCAATCCACCCCCGCCGGCCTCCACCTTTACGAGCGCATGGGCTACCGCACCGTCACCCGGATCTCGGTCTACGCGTCGTAGCGCCGGAACTCACGAAACGCGCCCAGGTTCGGCTATGCTAGTGCGAGAGGGGAAATCGATGGCTACGCCGGCACAGACTCCCGTTACACCTGCCCGCCTCATGCAATTTGCCTGGGGCTATTCCGTTCCACTGATGGTCGAAGCGGCCATCCAGCACCGTTTGTTCGACGTGTTGGACAGCGGGCCGAAAACCGCCGCCGAGCTTGCCGCCCAGGCGGCCATCTCCGAGCGCGGTACGCGCGCCGTGCTCAACGCCCTCACGGGGATCGAGCTGCTGAGCAAGGACCCCGAAGGGCGCTATTCGCTCACGGCGGAGAGCTCGCTCTTTCTGGTCAGCACCAAACCTTCCTTCATGGGCGGTATTATCAAACACACCAGCACCCAGCTATTGCCCAAGTGGCTCGAGCTCAACGAGATCGTCCGAACCGGCAAGCCTGCCACGAGCGTCAACAGCGAAGCGAGCGGCGCCGCGTTTTTCCACGATTTCGTGGAAGACATATTTCCCATGAGCTATCCCTCCGCGCAAGTGCTGGCGGACACGCTCGCCATCGGCGAGGCGGACGCGCCGGTGCGGGTGCTCGACATTGCGGCTGGTTCGGGAGTGTGGGGCATCGCGCTGGCGCAGCGCTCGCCGCACGTTCGGGTTACGGCGGTGGATTGGCCGGGCGTGCTGGATGTAACGCGCCGGGTTGCAACGCGCTTCGGGGTTGGCGACCGGGTGGAGACCAGGGCCGGAGATTTGTTGGAAGTGGATTTCGGCAGCGGCTACCAGGTGGCCACGCTTGGTCACATCTTGCACAGTGAGGGCGAGAGCCGGGGCCGCAAGCTGCTGGCCAAGGTTTGCCGAGCACTCGCGCCGGGCGGCACCATTGCCATCGCAGAGTTTCTGGTGGACGACGCCCGCGCTACCCAAAGCAGCGGATTGATCTTCGCCGTGAACATGCTGGTCAACACAGACGAAGGCGACACCTTCAGCTTCTCGGAAATCGTAGGGTGGCTGAAAGAGGCAGGCTTCGAGAACGCGCGGACCGTGGATGCGCCGGGGCCGTCGCCATTGATTCTGGCGAATAGAGCGTGACGGCGTCAGGGCCAGCAAAACTGCTCCGACGCGCTTACCTCTGCTGGCTCTGTCGCATTAATTGCCGAAGGTAGGCGTTGATCCGAGTCTGGTAACCTTCGCCCGCTGTCTTCAACCACACCACGACGTCGGAGTCCAGTCGAATCGTCACGCTGGTTTTCTTGGGCCGATAGAATTTTCCAATTACTGCATCCGGTGGGATCTGCCGGATCTCCGGGATGTCCGAGAAATCAATCTCGGAATCCGGCCGGGCTGCGAGCCTTTGAAGTTGCTTTCGTTTTTCAGGCGTTAGCTTGGGCATACAGTCTCCTTTCCCTCCGGGATGCAGGACGGGCCGAGATGATGCGTATCACCTCTTCGGAATCCTCGTCCCGATACGTATGTACAACGACGAAAATTGCGACGTCTTCAATCCACCCGATTGCGTGCCAGCGCTCCTCGCCATCCGTTATCCTCTCGACGAACGTCACACAACGCGGATCCTCAAAAACAAGTTGAGCTGTCTCGAATTCGATCCCATGTTTCCGCAGGTTGCTTTCGGTCTTTGCGCCGTCCCACTCAACCCGCATCTGTACTTACATTATCGTACAGACGGAGGCCGGTTGCGACGACATACAATGGTCCGGTAGGAAGCAATCGAGCATGATCGAGAAACCGAACATCCCCAAGTTTGAATCCGAGGCGGAAGAAGCGGAATGGTGGTACCAACACCGCGAGGAGACCGCACAGTGGATGGAGGAAGCCGCGGCCGCCGGGCAAACTACTACCCTGGCGAATGTTCTCGAACGCGCCATGCTCCTGCATGAAGCCCTGCGGCGTGAAGAGCGCGCGGGATAATTGGCAGCGGGTAGTTAGCGAAAGCTGGCGCCGTTGCGATTGCCGAGCTTGTAAGGCGATGGCCTGAGGGCGGTGATGCGGCTCACCAAATCGTACAAAATCAACTTACATAACAGGTGGCGCCTGGGCGGTTCCGGCAATCCCGCGCCCCTATCCCATGGGGCGTCTTATCGCCACTCATCCAAGGTGGGCGTACGAGCCTGCTCGCGCCATCCGCCCCTCACTGTGACTGCGTCAAAAGCTGCTGCACCTTCGCTTCTCTCGGCGCAAACATGTACACCAATTGGCCCGTGACCGTATCTCGCTCCGTCTGCAGCTTCCTCAGCTTCTCATCGGCTTCTTTCAGCATCCTCTTGATGCTTGGGTCGCCGGGTTTGCAGGCCTGCCTCACGCACCGGTCCCAGACCCCGTTGAGGACCTCCGTGGCCGCCACGAGCCCGTTGTTATACCGGTTGAGCTGATCCTGCAAGTGCGCAGAGTCTACTTCGATGCGTAACAGCTTGGCCTCAATGGGAATCTTCGCGTACCACCACCACGCAACCTTGTCGAACTCTTGGTACTGCTCGTCCATCTTGGAACGTTCCGCTTCCTCCTCGCGCCGCGCCGCCGCCGCCGATATGTCGAAGCTCGTCGTCTTGACGAACATGTTCACCGAAGTGTTCATCGCATTGAGCATTTGATTTGATTGTTCTTCGCGCTCTGCTGCAGGATATCCCTGCAAAGCTGCAGCCGTGCGTCGTTGATCAATTGCCGGTCGTTCATGCGCGCGCTGATCCACGGAATCAGCGTCGCGCTCAACAGTGAGCCGAAAATTAGCACCGTCAACGGGTGACGGAGCCAGGAGTGCTTCGTGTGAGTAGTCATGCGGCCCTCCGATTATCCGTTTGGAGGATATCATCCGGGATTTCCATGTTGCACTTCCGGATCCTGTTAAGGATACACCCAGCCGCCGTCCTTTGATCCCGCGACTGCGGCTGCGGGCTGCATTTGTTCGTCCGAGAGCCGCCTTCAGAAAAATCTAGCCAAGGAAAATCTACCCCTCGAACCGCAAACACGCACGCCCCAGATAAATCTCGTCTCCGGCCCGCAGGCGCTCGCCGCGGCGGTTGCCTCTTGGGACTTCGATGGAGCGGCCGTCGCGGAAGATGCGGGTGCCGAATTCGCTGCCGTCGTCGGCTACGCGATATTGGCCTTCTTCGCGGCGGATGTGGGCGTGCTGCCGGGAGACGGTGCCGTTGGCTTCGTCGGCGTTCTCTTCAAAGACCACGTCGTTGCGCCGCACCACCCGCTGTTCGCTATCGGTGAGCTCCGCCATGCGGCCGATGTTGATGCGAGGCTTATCGAGAACGTACTCTTCGCGGGCGGCTTTACCCTTCACCACCGCCAGGCGGCCGATGGGCGGTTCCGCGGCCGGCTTCGAGAGCTGGCGTCGGTAGTCGATGAAGAACGGTTGATCGCCGGTGCCGGAAGTTAAAATCTCCACCGAAAAGCTGCGCGGGATCTGACAACCGGCTCCTTCGAGCGCCTCGCGGATGTCGTCTTCCAAGCGCCGGTCTTCGCCGAACGCCGCGGCCAGCAGATTGCGCCGCGCTTCTTCGGCGGCCACCAGGGTGACTTGGATGCGCGGAAACGGAAACACGCGCCGGCCGTGCGCCAGCACCTGCACCTGTTCCTCGACGGATTCCAGGATGGCATGGTGCAGGGTGACGAGGTCGCCCGATTCGGCTTGCCCGAAGAGGCGCTCGGTGGCGGTGCGAAAGCCGCGCTCGATTTTCTTTTCAATCTCGGAAAACAGGTTCATTTATGAATCAGCCCCAATTGCACGGCTGCATTAACGATATCCGCCGCCGCCGGAGCGGCCGCGGTTCCGCCGTACACTCCATTTTCCACCAACACGGCAAATGCGATTTTTCGCTGCGATGCTGACGTGGAGGCTACGTATGGCGCGAAACCGATGAACCAGGCGTGCGAAGGAGCATCGGCCAGCTCGGCCGTACCGGTCTTGCCGGCTATCGGGACAGCGGCGCTGGCGGCGCGCCGGCCGGTACCGGACGTAATCACCTCGCGCAGAAATTTCCCCAGAGTTTGAGCCGCACCGGCGCTCAACGCGGTCTTGGGCGCGTCGGTGCGGGTGTTGGTTTCATCGGTAATCCAGCGGCCTTGCGGCATGGCGCCGCTGGCCGCGACGGTGGCGGCCACGCGCGCCATCTGGAACGGCGACGCCACCACTTGTCCCTGTCCGTAAGACGATTGCGGCAGCAACTTTTTCAATTGCGCGGCGGTGTTGGGAACGGCGGTGGAAATGCCGAGAATGCCGACGGCTTCGAGCAGCGCGTCGGCGCCTACGTCGTACGTGCCGAGTTGGGCGAAATAGGCGTTGCACGAGACCACGATGCCGTGTTCCAGGTCGAGCGTGCCGTGCGGCGATTGATCCTGGACGTCGTCGCGGATGGGGCGCTTCCAACCCTTTACATAGTTGCCCACGCGGCCGTCCGGCAGGCGGATGCACTGGTAGGTTTTGTGAATCAGCGACGGATCTTTGCGGAGCGCGGCCATGGCCGTCACCACTTTAAATGTCGAGCCGGGCGGAAAAAGGCCGAAGCGCGCGCGGTCGAGATAGGGATTGGCATCCGGATTCGCCGCCGGAGCCGGTTGGGTTCCCGGAACCACGTCGGGAGGGAGCGGCAAACTGACCGCGGCCAGCAGGTCTCCATTGGACGGATCAAGCACCACCGCCGCGCCTTTCTGCCCGGATGTTTCAACCGCCTTGCGCAGGATAGCGGCGACGCGCACTTCGAAGCACGCGTCAATCGACGTATGCACATCGCGCGGCCGGTCGAGCACGCGGTGCACGGCGGGGTTGTTCGGATCGAAGTGATGGCGGATGAGCGGCACCAGCTCGCGATAGTCGTAGCGGATGACGCGCTCGGTAGCGCCGGAAGGTTCTTTCACTTCCACCAGGCTGGGCCGGTCGTCGAAACCGCGCAGGCGCCGCGCCTGGTCGCGCTCGATGAAAGCGGTGTTCGAAGCCGCCCAGCGGGTGCGGGTGCGCAGATCGCCCAGCAGATCGAACAGCAGGCCGCCGAAGGGATAGTGGCGAAACTCGGTGCGGGAACAGGCGGCGTCGATATCGATGCCCATCTCGCGGTATTCGGCGCGATGCTTTTCGAGCTCGCTCCAAGCGCTGGTGGCCAGAGGCAGGCCGTTGCGGTCGTAGATGGAGCCCTTGGGAATTCGCTCGATCACATCCAGAAATCGCGGGTTGTACTGGAAGCGGCGCATGCCGTCGGCTTGCAAGACCAGCGTGCCGCGGCCCATGATGGGGCCGGATTCGGCCACCTCCACATAGGCGGCTTTGGCGATGACAACTGCAAACGCAAGGCCGAACACCGCGGCCAGCGTGTAGGTGGGAAGTCGAAAAGCGGCGCGAACCTCATGCCCGCCGCGCGCTGAGATTGCCAGCAGGATTCCGACGATCAGGAAATTGGCGAGCATGGCGGTGCGGCCATAGCTGAGAAACGGCGTCACCACGCCCGAGAGCGGCGCCACTCCCAGGGCGCCGGCGGAAATCAGCAGAAGCTGCAAAGCCGTGGCGGCAGCCAGGCCGGCGGCGAGAAAGAATTCGTAATCGGAACGCGCCCGCAAGCCGATGCGAAGCGCCCGCCATACCAGGAACCCATTGAGCAGGAAAACGGCGATGACGCCATAGAAGCCCATCTCTTCGCCCAGCGCGGAAAGAATCAGATCGGTGTGGGCCGCCGGAACGAGTTGCGGGTCGCCCATGCCCAAGCCCATACCGGAAACGCCGCCGGTGGAAAAAGCCCACAGCGAGTGCGCCAGTTGGTCGCCGCCATGAACCAGGTTGTCCCAAGGCGAAAGCCACATCGAGACGCGCTCACTCACGGTGTGCGGAACGCCCAGGTAAAAGCCGGCCACAAATCCGCAAACCACCAGCGCCAGGCCGATGGCCGGCGCCAGCGCGCTGGCGCGTGCCACGCCGTAGAGCGAAAGAAACAGGCAGGCGAACACCAGCGCCGGCCCCATGTCTCTTTGCAGAAAGAAGAAGACGATGGAAAGGGCAACGCACACCGCCGCCGGCAAGGTGGCCTCGACCGGTGGGATGGCAATGCGGCTGGCGAGCGCCGCCAGACGGGGACGGCGTTCGCGCGCGTGGCGCAGCACGTCCCAGCGGTTCGCGAAATAGCCGGCGAGAAAAAACACCAGCAGCACGCGAATGAGCTCGACCGGCTGAAAGCCCAACAGATTCACTTTGGCGTCGCTCAAGCCCGGGCCGCGGCCGAACGCGATCAGCAGCGCCGAAAGCGTGAAGCTGGCGATGAGCGGGACGAAGCTCAACCGCCCCATCAGGCGTTCGTAATCGAGAAGCGCGGCGGCGGCCATGAGCACCGCCCCAAGGGCCGCACCCTGGGCGAAATCGGCGAACAGCAAAGTGTCGCGCACCGGGTCGCGCAGGCACAGCATCAAGATCAATCCGACGCCCGAGAGCAGCGCCACCACGGGCAGCAGGGATTCGTCGCCGGTGAATCCACGCAGGCTCCAAAAGACGTTGACCAGCAGAAATACCGCGAAGAATATCGCGATCCATTGGCGAACCCTGGAGCGGAACTGGGCCGGCGTGCGAACCACTAATAAGGGTTTGAGGAAGTGAAACTGGTCGGCTGAAACCAGCGGGCGGATGTGGCCCACATTGGGCAGGCCGCCAGAAGCGTCGTAGATCTTGCGGGCCATCTCGGCGCGCAAGCGGGCGTCGGTGACGAGGCTCAGTGCGGGCAGCAAGTCTTCGCGGGCCGAGAGGTCGTTCAGATTGACGATACGATGCGCGGCCAGGGCCTGGTCGATGGAGGCGAGGTCGGCCGTCTTGGCGCTCCAAGCCAGGTAGAGCCCGGCGGCGACGATGGCGCAGGAGGCCAGTGTCCAGGCGAGTTCCCGCAGGCGCCAGCGCAGGCGGGGAGAGACGGATGGCCGAGAATGGGATCGATCGGCGGCGGTGCTGCGGGTGATGGCCATGGTCAGGGATAGTACGTAGGGCGGACGCCCCCGTCCTCGCGCGACCCCTGGATCGCGCATAGCCCGGCGACGGAGTTTTGAGTCTCGACGAGAAAGGCGGGACGGGGGCGTCCCGCGCGGACCGGGGGGTCCGCCCTACAAATCACCGGCCAGGAGGCCTGTCTCACTAGTGCGCCACCCCGGCGGTTTGTGCAATCTCGGAGAGGCGGAAGTTGACGCTGTCCAGGCTGTCGCCTAGGCGTTTGATCATAGCGTTGGCGTTGCCATAGGGAGCCACGTTTTGGTAGATGGCGAGTGCGCGCTGATAATCCGTGGCGGCGCGCTCGACCTGGTCTTTTTCCTGCGGCAGGCCGCGCACGTCGCGAGAATCCCAAAACTCGCGGTCGGCACGCACCATGTAAGCGTAAGCCAGTTGCACGTTTTCACGATTGCCGGGCGGATAGCCGCGCTTGGCGGCCTCGTCCAACGCCTGGGAAGCCTTGTCGATATCGAGCATGTTGGCCAGGTAGACGCGGGCGAGGCCGAGTTCGGGATCGGGCGATTTGGGCAACAGGCGGGCCGCTTCTTCGAACTCCTGAATGGCGTCGCGCAGGCGCGCCGGATCTTTGTGCAGGCCTCCTTCAATGCGCGCGATATGACCTTCGGTCAGGCGCAGTTCGCCGCGCGTGGTATCGTCGGGATCTAGCGATAGGGCGCGGATCAGCATGTTTCGGGCACGCTGCCAATCTTTCTCAGCCACCGGCTGGCCGTCGCTCATGCGATAGGCGGCCATCGTTCGTTCGGCCGATTCCCTCAGCTTCTGCTTCACCAGGTTGCGCGTTCCCCGTAAGG
>Ga0187888_1000563_pt1 | contig 39683 bp, 28 predicted proteins | sample June2016WEW_7_40_FD_132987 | JGI IMG/M metagenome (GOLD analysis project Ga0187888, IMG submission 132987) | Peatland microbial communities from SPRUCE experiment site at the Marcell Experimental Forest, Minnesota, USA - June2016WEW_7_40 | ecosystem: Environmental > Terrestrial > Soil > Wetlands...
ACACGCTGGACCATGGCCACGTCGATCTCCACCGCCACCGATCGCTGCAACATCTCCACCGACAGGAGGAGCTTGCACCAGTTTTTCTTGCGGAGTAAGATCCCTTCCAGCCCTCGCAGCGGACCTGCCGTAACCCTGACACGATCGCCACATTTGAGGAAGGGGTGAGGCTCTGCCTTGACCGAGCTCTCGACCACCATTCGAATGGCCTCGATTTCCGCGCTCGAAATGCTCGCCGGTTCCCCTCCGAATCCCACCACATTGTGAACGCCGGGCGTGGTAAGGACTGGGAGCCAATGAACGAGGGGCCCGCGGAGAAACACATAACACGGGAAGAGGGGGAGCGAAACTCGCTTCACCCGGTCTTTCCAATGGTGAGCGGTTGCATAGAGGGGCAGGAAAGCTTCAAGCCCTTTCCCCGTCAGGATTCGATGAACACACTTCTCATGCTGATGGCGAGTGTGAAGAGCGTACCAGCCATAGCGGGGGTCGTTGTCTCCTACCAGTGCCTCGCGATTGGTCATGGATCGAACACCTCCGCTGCCTGACTCAAGTGATTTAAGAGGATCCTCGCCGCCCTGACTTATGGGGGAAGATCATGACTACCTTGCCGGACATAGTCCGCTTTCCCTGACAGCAGTTGGCACTTTGACCGCTGTAGGAGATCAACTGAGGGGCTCGATAAAAATTGCCTCGTCTTTGCGAGTTCGCTCCCGGACGGGCGTTGGCGACCACAAACTCCTGAGCATTATCCCATCTGGCGACTTCCTCGCTCAGGACTAGAAACATCTATTATCAACGATACCACGGATTTTTCAAGACCCACACGAGGCAATATCTATCTTCGCATTGTGCGTGACCGGCCAATACGGCTTAATAAGGGAACATAAGTCCGACTTGAATGAGTACGTCCCCCCGAAGGGGGGGATTAGGAACCTCAAATGAACTCCATCATCCACAGATCTGGGGCAGCTCCTAGCATGCTTGATTCTACCTCCCAGTAATTGATGTTTCCGCCCGGCAGCTCATTAGGGTTTCATAGCGTGCGGACTGATTCACCAATTGCTGCCCTCCAACTCGGGGTCACAGATCTAATAGCCAAACCAAGCAGTAATACTCGGCATTATCTCTGTCCGGGCCGAGACTATTTGCTCAGAAAATGCGTACCTAGGCCAGAGTCATTGTCCACTTGACGCCTTCGCTCTCTCCCCAGAATTAAGTATCCCGGACATCCGCCGATAAAGGAATTGTGCGTGAGAACTCTGAACGCGTGCCCGCAAGGGCTTAGGGAAGCAAACGATTGCGCTCGGGGCTCCACGTCGGCGGTGGGTCTACATCCATTGCCGGACGGCGACGAGGGAAGTCTCTTCGAAAGACTCTCGCCGGATGCCTCAGGGAGACAATGATGACGCCTAATAGACGAGCATTCATTCTGGCGCTGGCGATGGGGCTCGGCTTGATCCCCACGCCCACTTGGGGTGGGGCAAACCCTATGCTTGTGGAGCCGACTGCTCCCGCGCACCACTTCTTCGATGCCAAAAACATTTGCTTGTATTCCATCAGCATCATCGCCATGGCAGCTGATGTCACTTCTACTCATAAAGCTCTGAAGGTTCCAGGGACCCGCGAGGCGAATCCCCTCGCGAAGTCTCAGGGAGCACTGATATCCCTCAAGATCGCCGGCACCGGCGCCGGATTGGGGATTGCCTACGTGATGCATCGAAGCGGCCATTACAAGGCCGAAAGAGTCATTCCCATGATTTTTGGAGTGCCGTCGGGGCTCGCGGCGCTGCATAATTCCGGGATTCACCGTTAGCAGGATCCCCCAAGACCCGGAATTTTTTCTCGGGTAGGTCCCCGTCCCCCAGGAGTTTGGGGGAGAGTGGCTATGGAGCGAGCCTTGGTGAATGGGCATGGCGGACCACATTATTCCTCAGGGACGACTCTGCGGTTCGCCATAACACCGGCCTACCGCCGGGGCGTGCGAAGTTAGCACCGAACGATCTTCTCGCGATGACACGCCACCCGCGCGGTCGCGTTCCGCGTGTCCACAACGAGAGAGCTTTCGTCCACGACCAGGTCATAATCAACCGCACTGTGGTCGGTCACAATCAACGTACAATCGTGCGCATGGAGCGTTTCCGGGGTGAGCGCGATGGATTGCAGACCAAAGTCGTATTTCCGCATCTTGCCCAAGCGCGGAACAAACGGGTCGTGGTAGGCAACCAGCGCGCCCTCAGTGCCGAGCAACTCCATGATCTTCAATGCGGGCGATTCCCGGACGTCATCGATGTCCTTCTTGTACGCCACTCCCAGGACGAGCACTCGGGAGGCGTGCAAGGTCTTCCCCCGTTGGCCCAGCGCCGCCGCTACCTGATTCACCACGTGGTAGGGCATGGCCGTGTTGGTTTCCCCCGCCAGCTCAATAAAGCGGGTGGGAAATTCATACTCTCGTGCTTTCCAGGTTAGGTAAAACGGATCGATAGGAATGCAATGCCCTCCCAGGCCAGGGCCCGGATAAAAGGCGCTGAACCCGAAAGGCTTGGTCTTCGCCGCTTCGATAACCTCCCAAATATCGATCCCCATGCGCATGCACAGGAGCTTGAGTTCGTTCACTAAGGCGATGTTCACAGAACGATAAATATTTTCCAAAAGCTTCGCCATCTCCGCGGTCCGCGAAGAACTAACCAGGTAGGTGTGTTCAAACATACTCTGGTAAAGCGCCTGCGCAGCTAAAGCACTGGAGGCGTTCACGCCTCCAACAATCTTTGGGACCTGGCGGGTCTGGAATTGCTTGTTTCCAGGATCCTCGCGCTCCGGGGAGAAGGCCAGGAAGAAGTCCGGCTCCACCTCATCGTGCGCCGTCACGATGGCGCCGTCGATCGTGTAGGGTGAAACGGGACACTTCAGCCCCCCTCTCTCCAGAATGGGAAGCAATTCCTCGTCGGTGGTTCCCGGGTATGTTGTACTCTCAAGCACGATTAATTGGCCCGGCTGCAAGTGGTCACTCACGACCTCGGCCGTGTTAAGGACGAAGGAAAGGTCCGGCTCGCGATGTTTGTCGAGGGGTGTGGGAACGCAGATGACAATGGCGTCCATCTCTTTGAGAATGGTGAAATCGTCCGTGGCCTGAAAGCGCTTCTTCTCGACTTCCTCAGTAACGCTGGCAGCCGAAATATGCTTAATGTAGCTCTCTCCCCGCCGGAGCTTTTCAATTTTGCCAGGGTCAATGTCAAACCCAGTAGTTTGGAACCCTCCTCGTGCCGATAGGAGCGCCAGGGGCAGCCCTACGTACCCTAATCCGATCACGCCCACTTGAGCCGTTCTCGCCTTTAACCTTGTACAAAGTTTAGACACATTCGTTCCCATCTTGGGTGACTCCTTCCCGATTTCCATGACCATTCCCCCCTCGTGCCGGGCTGGATGCCCTTGAGAGCCCATTACCTTCACATGGCTCCAATCGGCTCCACAGCATACATCGTTCAAGGGGTTCCGGTGCCCCATTTTTCGTTGCCCGGGTCCAGCGGCTTGAGACAGGGCCGGGGATGCCCCACCCGGCCCCTTAAACCGTATGGCACGAGTGCCAATCCCGCCAGACTTATTTTCCGTAACTTATGGGCAACAAGAGGAGACAAGCGCAATGCTTTCCTTAGGTGTACGCCATAATCCGGGTTCGAGTGTTTCCAGCGATTTACGGCCGAATCGGTAAGGTACGTGCGTAGTCGGCAGAGTTTTGGGCACGGAAATGGGGAAGGATTCTCGCTGCCGTTTTTCGTAAATAATCCGACAGATCCTGCTTCACCTTCGCGCCCGTCCTATGGCCATGACGTCGCGCCGCCGCTCTCGCGCTAACGGCCGAGGGCCATCATCCCGAACAGGGAGTGCACTCCGGGGCGATTCCGAGTAGCCATGCCTCGGCGGGTACGCAGGGCACCAAACCAGCGGCTCACCTCAGGGACAGTAGGAACGGGTGTATGATATAGGCCGAACGGGCCTTAGGACGAAAGGTCTGCAAGGTCAGGGATGATTCATCACAGTGAGGAATCTGATGAGAAAAGATGACGTTTCAGATATGAGCCGTCGCACGTTTCTGGCAACTGTATCTGCCGCCGCCTCAGCTCCACTGCTCGGAGCTGCCTACCCTCCTGGCCTGGCGGTGGAGGGCGGTAGACCGGTGCGTTCCACTCCCCTCACCACGGCATTCGAGGGAGCGAACTTCATTGATGACAAGGAAAAGGCGCAGCTCGTGGACGTCATCGAGTCGCGCAACCTGTTCCGCTTTTATGGCTTCACAAAACCTGAGAAGGCCAGGAACTTCGAATTGGAATTTGCCAAATTCATTGGGACGAAATACGGATTGGCCGTTACCTCCGGAACTGCCGCCCTGCACGTCGCCTTGAACGCCTTGGGCGTGGGCCCGGGCGATGAGGTTATCCTCCCCGCCTGGACTTGGTATTCCTGTTACAACACGATCGTGCTGACCGGGGCACTCCCGGTCTTTGCCGAGACCGACGAGTCCTTCACCATGGACCCCGAAGACTTGGAGAAGAAGATCACTCCCCAAACCAAGGTCGTCATGCCCGTACACACCTTCGGGGCCCCCGCGAACATGGACAAGATTCTTCCCATTGCGCGCAAGCACGACTTAAAGGTCTTGGAGGATTCTGCGGAGGCTTGTGGTTGCTTGTACAACGGCAAGCGCACAGGCTCGATGGGTGACATCGCCATTTACAGTTTCCAGATTCAAAAGATGATTTCCTCCGGCGAAGGGGGTGCGGTGGTCACGAATGATCCCCACCTTTACGAACGAGCCATTCGCTTTCACGATCTGGGTTCGGTAAGGACGACCCTCCAGGGTCCCCTGGGCCTGCATGAGAGCGGGGAGCCTGGATTGGTGGGACTTAACTACAGAATGAACGAAGAAACCGGCGCCATTTTGGGCGCGCAACTGCCGAAGCTCGACATCATGCTGGCTTCGCACCGGCGGAAGCATCGCTACCTACGCGAGAGGCTCAGCAACTTACAAGGGATAAAGCTGCGAGCCTCGAACGACGTCGAAGGCGATATTGGGATTGTCCTCGATCTCATCCTCCCCAGCAAAGACTTACGTGACAAATTCATTAGAGCCATGGTCGCGGAGAACGTGCCGATGGAGGTCATTAGCGCCTCGGTGGTACTGCCCATTTCCCGTTACATCGAGACAAAGCAAGCGCCGCATCCGGAATGGCCGTCTTTCAATACTCCCCGCGGGAAAGCCATGCGTTACGGGGCCGAGTGCTGCCCGCGCACGGTGGACATCTGGAACCGTTCGGCGACGCTCCCCATTGGCCCGAAATGGACCGATGCCGACCTGGAAGACGTCGTAAGTGCCGTTACCAAAGTACATGCGGCACTGTTGGGTTAGCGATTGAGCAAGCGACTGCGAGTGGCGGAGAGCGCTCGAACTGGTACGGAGGGCTGAGCAAGACTTGTCGCTCTCCTTGAGGTTTTTCGGTCCGCGCAGATTGTGAACCCTACCCAACCGAGTTTCGATCAAACCCGACCTCGACCGCCGATTCGCCGATTGCGTTGGTGGATTGCCGGCTTGCTCTTCTTATCCACCATCATCAATTTCATCGATCGGCAAACCCTGAGCGTGCTGGCGCCCGTCCTTCTGGTGGAGTACCACTGGACCAACACGAATTTTGCCACCATCTTGATTGCCTTTCGAATTGCCTACACCTTGATGCAGGGGGGCGGAGGACGACTGATCGATCGGCTGGGGGCGCGTCGCGGCCTCTCGCTTACCGTGACGTTTTATTCTTGTGTCGCCAGTCTCACGGCGTTGGCACAGGGGCTCGCGAGCTTCTGCTTCTTCCGATTTCTCCTCGGCGCGGGGGAAGGCCCCAACTGGCCGGGCGCCACCAAGGTCGCCTCGGAGTGGTTCCCGGATAAAGAGCGGGCATGGGCAGTCGCGATGTTCGACAGCGGCTCGTCAATTGGCGGGGCGATTGCCCCTTTTCTGGCTTTGTATGCTTACCATTTGACGGGCAGTTGGCGCCCGGTTTTCCTGGTGACCGGAAGCCTCGGTTTTCTCTGGATCCTGGCTTGGCGCTGGCTCTATCGCCCCCCGGAACAGCACCCCCGCTTGGCGCCGCAGGAACTTGAGTATATCCGGCGAGGCCGCACCCCGGAGGTTCAAGTTTCACCCCGCGCCAGAATCACCTGGCGCAGGCTGCTGCACTACCGGCAAACCTGGGGAATCATCTGCGGCCGCTTTCTGCTTGATCCTTACTGGTTCCTCATCGCCGATTGGTTCGCCCTGTATCTCCGCAGCAAAGGCTTTCGCTTGGAACAGAGCATTCTGGGCTTCTGGGTTCCCTTCCTGGGAGCCGATCTCGGCAATTTTTTCGGGGGCGCGCTTTCCAGCTACTGGATCTCGCGTGGGTGGTCGGTGGGCCGTTCGCGTCGCCTGGTGTTGCTGATTTTCGGGCCCAGCATGTTGATCCTCATTCCGGCCGCTTTCACCCATCACTATCTCACGCTGGTGCTGTTGTTTGGATATGCGACATTTGCCTATGCCGCCTGCTCGACGATGTTTTTATCGCTGCCCAGCGACGTATTCCATCCGGACGCGGTGGCCTCCGTCAGTGGGCTGGGAGGCACTGGCGCGGGGATCGGAACCCTGATCTCCACCTACCTGATCGGCCGCATCTCCGATCGATTTTCCTTCCAACCCATCGTGCTTGCCGGCTCTCTCATCCCCTGCCTCGCCACAGCAATCTTTGTCTTGATGGTGCGCGCGCGTAAGAATCCCGACCCCCAAGGAATCGTGCTGACCTTTTGAAGCACTGCTGTGAGGATGGTGATAAGCGCGTTGACGTCGCACTGGGTTTTGGGACGTCATGGGTTCCAATTCCTTCTGCGACACAGCTTGTTCCCATAAGGGACCGGGCTTGAGCGGCACGGCTGGCGTGCCGAGGTTTCAAAAAGCGATTTGGTGTGATACCCACGATCGCGACGCGCGAAAGGGACGAGCTCTGATATGATACAAGTAATCTCAAGTTAGCCGAAGTGTGAATGTGGGCGGAGCTGGCGCGTCACCGAATCAGGGGTTTGCGTTATGTCGCCGCAGGGCACGCCTGCGCGGCAGGCGAGTGCTTCCCCTCTGTGTGTCGTTCATCTTCACTGCTGTGCTGGCGGCTGATCCGGCACAACATGATTCTGCCTCCACGCCCGCAAGACCAGCGGAGAAAACATCCTCCAGCCCGGGTGCAGGCCAGCAAAGTTTTGAATCGCATTGTGCCTCCTGCCACGGCTTGGACGGACTCGGCGAGGAGCACGCCCATGCCATCGCCACTCCCCAGGCGGCCGGAGCCCTCGATGATCGAGCGCTTTTCGAGATCATTCGCGATGGAATTCCCTCGAAGGGGATGCCGCCTTTCGGCTCACTATCCGCGCCGGATATTCACGCCATCATCACCTACCTTCGCCGCTTAACGGGGAAGAACGCGGTTCAGCCAGGAAAAGGGAACCCCGTTCAGGGTGCGACGCTTGCCGCCGCTCAGGAGGATGAGGCGCCGGTCTCTGCCCACATGGATGTTCCCCCGCAGCGCCTTCTGGTCGCGCCACCTGCCCAGGATTGGCCCTCCTACAATGGAGACTACACCGGCCGGCGCTTCAGTGCGCTTGACCAGATCAATCCTGACAATGTCCACCGCCTGCGCGCGCAATGGGTATTCCACTCGACCAATTCCGAATCGCTGGAAGTTACGCCGGTGGTCGTCGGCGGGGTAATGTACGTCACCTCCGCGAACGACACCTTTGCGCTTGATGCGCGAACCGGCCGCGTGCTCTGGAGCCATACCCGTCCCTTGTCCAAGGGTTTGATCGACGATGCCGCCGCTCACCACAATCGCGGTGCCGCCGTATGGCACACCCGCTTGTTCATGGAAACCGATAATGCCCATTTGCTCTGCCTGGACGCACGGTCTGGCCATTTGATCTGGGACGTCGCGTACGCCGATACTCGCAAGAATTACGGCGCCACCAGTGCACCTTTCATCGTGAGGGACAAAGTCCTTGTAGGTACGTCGGGAGGCGACGATGGGGTCCGGGGCTTTCTCGCAGCATTTGATCCGGAGACGGGCAAAGAGGTGTGGCGTTTCTGGACAATCCCTGCGCCCGGCGAACCGGGGTCGGAAAGCTGGCCCGGCGAGGCTTATTTGCTCGGCGGCGGGACGACGTGGATGCCCGGAACTTACGACCCCGAGACGAATACGCTTTTTTGGGGAACCAGCAATCCCGCTCCCGATTTCGCCGGCGATACTCGCCCCGGCGACGATCTTTACACCGATTGCGTCCTCGCCCTCGACCCCGACACCGGCAAGCTTAAATGGCACTTCCAATTTACCCCGCATGACCTCTTCGATTTCGACGCAACGGAGACTCCCGTGCTCGTTGACCTGACCGTCGACGGGCAGGTTCGAAAGTTGTTGGTGGAGGCCAACCGCAACGGGTTTTTCTACCTCCTTGATCGCACCACGGGCAAGTTTCTTGGCGCCACGCCCTTTGTCGAGAAATTGAACTGGGCGAAAGGGATTGATGCATATGGCCGGCCCATCCGCACGGGGTTGCAACCGACGCCCCAAGGCGTGAAAATATGCCCTTCCCTCTCGGGCGCAACGAACTGGATGTCTCCCTCTTACAACCCCTCGACGCAACTATTCTATGTCATGGCCCTCGAGGACTGCGACATCTACACGGCCGGCAAAAGCAAGCAAACCTTCAAACCCGGCGCGACCTATTACAACACCGGAACCAAGCGCCCTCCCCGGGAGTCCGCCCAAAAGATCCTCCTCGCCTTGGATGTGGCAACGGGCAAACTCGTGTGGCGCTACCCACAAGTGGGGAATGGAGATTCCTGGGGCGGAACGATGACCACTGCATCGGGCTTGGTCTTCTTCGGCGATGACGCGAGTGAATTTGAAGCCGTGGATGCCCGGACCGGAAAAGCGCTGTGGCACTTCAACACCGGCCAAACCCTCCATGCCTCGCCCATGAGTTACAGCGTTAACGGTGTACAGTACGTATCGATCGCCTCAGGCAGTGACGTGTTCAGCTTCGCTTTACCTCCGGATTAGATCCAGCGGTCGCCCGAGTTTTTGGCTGGGACTCCGCGGCGCGGCAAAGCCACAAACGAAAGTCAAAACGCAAAACTCAAAACCGCGCGTGCCGCGCCGACTTTTGTTGAGGCGCCTGGAACCTGCTTATGAGGGAAACGGCCCGGCCCACCGAGAGTGCAACGCGTCCAAATCGGATGATTCCACATAATGATCAAAGAGCCGGCCCGCGTCAGCAAGGAAAGAGGACTCGCACCTGAACAGACCTCTGCAACGGTGAGTGGCGCGACGGGGCAGTGATCAGTTTTGGCCTGACCCGGGCTGCTCTGCTTACGAACTGCTCCCGACCGCGTCAATAGATATAGGATTAATGGGAACCGCCCCCGACCGCCCGGCGGCGGCCAGGCGTTTCGAATTTGCCGGAACCCCCAGCAACCCGCATTCGTAATGGATGTTAGGAGGCCTTGGATGACAGGACTGCTCAACAATCTTCGCTATGCGGTGCGACAGTTCCGGAAGTCGCCTGTTTTCACCACCGCAGCCGTATTGACCATGGCTCTGGGAATTGGCGGAACCACGGCAATATTCACGTTAATCCATGCCGTGATGATGCGGTCCTTACCCGTGGCAGATGCCGCCAGACTCTATCGCGTCGGCGAAGGCGACGATTGTTGTGTCGAAGGCGGGCCTCAGGACATCTGGGGAATGTACTCGTACCCTCTCTATGAGCAGCTGAAGTCGGAGACGCCGGAATTTGAAGAGGTGGCTGCCTTCCAGGCCGGCGGCGCGCTCCAAAGCGTGCGGCGTCAAGGTGAAGCGGCTGCCAGTCCTTTGCGCTCTGAATACGTCACGGGGAATTATTTCTCCATGCTGGGAGTCGCCCCCTTCGGTGGGCGGGTGTTTACCCCTGAGGACGACACGCCGTCCGCTGCGCCGGTTATCGTGCTCAGTCATCGTGCCTGGCAAACCCGTTATGGCAGCGATCCTTCGGTGGTGGGTGCAACCTTCATCGTGGAGACCCATCCGTTTACCGTGATCGGGGTGGCCCCGCCGGGATTTTTCGGTGAAACGCTCCAAAGTGATCCGCCTGACATCTGGATTCCCGTGCACCAGGAACCCATGCTTGACGGCCAGGGCGCCCTGTTGAATCAGTCCGTCGCTGCCTGGCTGCGTATGATCGGCCGCTTGCGCCCCGGAGCTTCGACTGCAGGGATGGGACCTCGCCTCACCGGAGTGTTGCGGCGATGGATGCAGTACGATTCCGGATATCCCGCCAACTGGATGCCGGATGTGATTCGCATGCTCCCCAAGCAGGTAATCAATGTCATCCCCGCCGGCGCTGGCGTTGCCGTGATGAAGGAAGAGTACGGGCGCAGCCTCAACATTCTGCTCTCCGTTTGCGGTCTGGTACTGTTGATTGCCTGCGCCAATGTCGCGAACCTCCTGCTGGCTCGAGCGGTGGCGCGGCGCGGCCAAACCGCGATACGTATGGCCATTGGCGCCTCGCGGCGGCAGATTATTGCGCAGGCGCTCACCGAAAGCGTGCTTCTCGCAATCGGCGGCGGCGTTGCAGGGCTTGTGGTGGCCGTGGCCGCGGCGCGCCTGCTGCTCACGCTTGCCTTCCACAGCGCACACTTCCTTCCCATCAGCCCCATGCCCTCGTTCGTGGTCCTGGCGTTCACTTTCGCATTAGCCTTGGTGTCGGGAGTCATTTTTGGCGCGGCGCCCGCGTGGTTCGCCACACGCACCCATCCCGCGGAAGCATTGCGAGGGTCGGGCCGCAGCACGAGCGATCATTCCTCCCTCGCTCGTAAAGGATTGCTGATTTTGCAAGCGACGGTGTCCGTGGTGTTGGTCGCTGGGGCCACCATGCTGGCGCGAAGCCTCAACAAACTCGAGCATCAGGATTTCGGATATCGAGTTCAGGGGCGTGTGCTGGTGGCGCTGCATGATCCGCCCGCCATCTACACCGAGCCCAAGCTGGAGGCGCTTTACCGGGAGCTGGAAGATCGCCTCAATCGTCTGCCGGGAGTGCAGGGAAGCGGGCTGGCCCTCTATAACCCGCTCACTAACAACTGGGGTGAACTCATTTTGGTGTCTGGCCATCCTCCCCCGAAAATGAACGAGGAAGGCGGCGCCTCGTGGGACCGTGTGAGCTCCAACTACCTCCAGAATTTTGGCATCGCGGTTTTGCGTGGGCGTGCTTTTACCGCTGCGGACAACGAAACCACGGAACCGGTGGCGGTCGTGAATGAAGCTTTTGTGAAGCGTTTCTTCAAGAGCGACGAAGACCCGGTGGATCAGCACTTCGGCCTGGACATGCCCGAGAATGCCGGCACATTCCGGATTGTGGGCGTCGTGCGGGACGCAAAATTCGCGGGCTGGGGCTTGAGCAAGCCGGCGCGCCCCATGTTCTATGTGCCGCTCGCTCAGAATGTCGACTACAAGCAGGGTATGATGAAGGCAATCGAGTTGCGTTCGCATTTTATCGGCGGAATCATGTTGGTGACCGGCACCTCTCCCGGCACGCTTGAGCCGCTGCTGACGAGGACATTGGCAGAACTGGATCCCAACCTGACCATCACCAGCGTCAGGACGATGCAGCAGCAAATCGACCTCTCCTTCGACCAGGAGCGCGCCGTTGCCAGTCTCGCGGGCCTGTTCGGAATGGTCGCTCTGCTACTGGCGGCAGTTGGACTCTACGGCGTGACGGCCTACACGGTTGCGCAGCGAACGAACGAAATCGGCATTCGCATGGCACTCGGCGCTGATCGCGCGAGTGTGGTCCAAATGGTACTCCGCGGAGCTTTCAAACGCGTGATGATTGGGCTGATACTCGGAATGCCGCTGGCCGTCGGCGCCGGACGCCTGATCTCCGCACAGCTCTACGGCGTTTCCAGTTGGGATCCCTTCGCGCTAACTTTAGCTGCGAGTGCGCTCGCCATCTCTGCCTTCTTCGCCGCCATAATCCCCGCCAGCCGCGCAGCATCGATTTCGCCCATGGACGCACTGCGGCTTGAGTAGTGCGGACCTGTCCGCGCTATGCTTGCTTGGCCGCGTATGCGAAGCTTTAGAGTGCGGCAGCTTGCGCCGGTTTTTCCTCCAGCCAGCTTGCTGGCGGCCAATCGTGCGCGCATTTGAAATTCCGCGAGCAAGCTCGCGGGGAGGAAAGCGGCAGCAAGCTGCCGCACTCTAAAGCTACGCATGACCCCCCACCCTTTGCATTCAACTTGACCCCAACGCGCCGAAAATGTTCTATGATGGGCACGATGTCAAAGGAATGAGAAATGGATCCAATCACCCGCCGGGAGTTTCTGGCGATCGGCGCAATTCCACTGCTTGCTCCGAGCGCGGCAAGCGGACTGGAACGGCTCGCAGGAAAACCCTTAGGTGCGCGCATCGCCATGCAACTGGGGCGTCCCACCTTGTTTCTCAATGGCCAACCGATGTTGCCCGCCATTTATGCGCTTGGACATTGCCCCGGTTACCGTTTCGCCTGGGAAGAGCGAGCGCAATATAGCATCGCCGAATTCGCCGGCGCTGGTGTGCGTCTTTTCCAGGCGGAGGTGTGGATGGAACAGCTTTGGACCTCCGAGCAGGAGTTCAGCATCGAGCAGTCCAGGAAGCAGATCCGCGGCATTCTGGACGCCTACCCGGAAGCTGCCGTCATGCTGCGCTTGCAGGTCAATTCCCCGCCCTGGTGGAACCAGGCGCATCCGGAAGAATGCGTGCAGTGGGCGAACGGACCCCTGGAAGATCCGCCACGATGGGGACTTCCCTCTTTGGTACCGATGGAGTTTGACCTCCGACGAGTGCCGCGGCACAGCTTGGCTTCCCAACGATGGCTCGATGAGTGCGGCGCGAAGACGCGCGATTTCTGCCGAGCCTTGGCCGCCACGCCCGAGGGCGAGTCGCTCTTCTGTGTTCAGGTGGCCGCAGGCGTCTACGGTGAATGGCACTATTATGGTTTCATTGACAACGAGCCCGATACTGGCCCTGCCATGACCAGCCGTTTTCGGGAGTGGCTCCGGACGAAGTACGGTACCGACCAGTCACTGCAAACGGGGTGGAATGACCGCGACGCTTCTCTGGCCAACGCAACCGTTCCGGGCACAGAAGAACGAATGCGTTGTGATGGATATCTTCGCAATCCGCTCCGCGACCGCAAGGTTATCGATTATCTTCACTGCCAGCACCAGGCGGTCACGGACGCCTTCATCCATTTCTGCCGAATTGTGAAGGAAAGCTGGCCGAGACCTATCGTGACGGGGGGCTTTCACGGCTACTGGTTCACGATGTTCGGACGCATGGGCATGGGTGGACACCTGGAAGTCCGGCGGGCGCTGGAATCACCCTACGTGGATGTGCTGTGCGCGCCGCAATCGTACCATCACCTGGCGTTAGGAGAGCCGGGGATGTCGCGCGGCGTGACGGATTCGGGACGGCTGCACGGCAAGTTGTGGCTCGACGAGATGGATAGTTCGCCGGAGACCTGGGACAAGCGGATTCCGGATCAGCAGGCTCGCGACGATAGCGTGGCCATTCTCCGCCGCAATGTGCTCGGCCCGTTCAGCCGGGGGATGGGGCTATGGTATTACGATCTGGTTTGCGAGCGAGAACCTCAGCCATCTGGCGGCGCAGCCGGTTGGTGGGACTCGCCGGAGATGCAGGCGGAGATTGTCCAACTCGGAAAACTGCAGGCCGACCGCAACCGCCAGCCCTTCACGTCTGGGGCTGATGTCCTGCTCGTCTTTGATACGGAGTCGTTTTACTACACTGCCCACAACGGCAACCTCGACCCCGTCTCGACTGAACTGGTGGACGGCACCACTGCCGACCTGTTCTGCAGCGGTGCGGCGTTCGATATGGTGTACCTCTTTGACCTCGATAAACTCGATTTGCAGCCGTACAAAGCCGTAATCTTCGCCAACACCTTTTGCATCGACCCCGCTCAGCGGAAACTAATCCAGACCAAAGTGGCGCAAGACGGCAGGCACCTTCTCTGGTCGTGCGCTCCGGGCTTGATCGACGGCACCAGATCGGATCCGGAGCGAATCTCGTCGCTAATTGGAATCAAGGTGGTATCCGTCAAGACCTCCCCGGCGCTCGTGACAGTTCGAGCCCCGAACGCTCCTGCATGCACGTTCGGGTTCGACAGGACGATCGAGCCGCTATTTGCCGTCGACGACGACGCGGCCACGGTACTCGGGAAATTGCGAGGGAGTGAGCATCCTGGCTTGGCAGGAAAGGGGTTGGCGGGTCACACGGCCTGGTTCTCCAGCGTTCCCCTGCGCGGCGCCAACTTGCTGCGGTATCTGTTGCGCGAAGCCGGCGCGCACATTTACGATCATCAGGGCGACATCCTCTATGCCGGCAGCGGCATGGTAATCGTGCACTCGGCGTTGGGCGGACCTCGGACAATAGCCCTGCGCAATGGGCGGCGAATCGAAACCCAATTGCCGGCCGCCTGCACCTGGGTATTCGACTCCGAAACGGGCGAGAAATTGATGTGATTTCGAGAGATTCTTGATGCCGTAGCGGCAGGCTTACCTCGCCAAATGGCAACATATATTAGACCTAAACAACATCCACCCTTAAAGCTCCCCCTCCCTGGGAAATAACCAGGCAGAGGGTATCGATGCCAACTAACTGCTCACGAGTCAGCTTGCCCGCATGGTCGAATATCTTGACCACGGGGGGAGCCTCGGGGTTGCGAGTTATCGGCGCTCTTGTCATAGAGCCACCCAATCGGACCTACCAGTTAAACACGACGATCGAATACGTCTTGATGGGGACAGTAAAGGTAATCCCCCGTTCGGTGCTTGTCCCCGCCAACTCTTGCGTGCCTGCGGAATCAGGTGAATACAGCACACACTGCTTTACGTCCCGGCCGGCGGGCATTCGGAGGGTCACCTGTATGGGATCCAACGACGCTTCCTTTTGCGAATTATAGTTGACCAGGTGCAGCATCAGGCGCCGGTTTCCGGGCTGCTCTACCAGGTTCGACACCAGGTAGTCCGGCCCCGAGACCTCGACCGGATTCTGGTCCCTGGCCGCCCAGCGCACGGATTCCGCAATTTCGTCAGCGTTCTGCGGTGCTCTCCAAAACCGCGCATCGACTTGGAAGAAGCTTCCAAACTTCGGCAGGGGTCCGTCGAAGTCGACGGTGGGAAGATAGACCACTCTGCCTTCCTCGGATTCTCGGCGCGACGGATTGCCCACGGCGGCGGCCGCGGCGACCCGTTCCTCGTAGGCGCGCGCCGGAACCTGGGAATCGATCATCCCTTGCAGCCCCGGCACTGTGCGCAGCCTCCTCCACTGATCGTACAGGCCTGCCGCGCCGGTGGCGACGAGTCCTCCGCCCGCCGCGACAAATTTATGGATCGACCCAAGCTGCGCGTCACTCAGGCACTCGGTTTCGGGGAGCACCAGCACTTTGTATTTGGCCAGGTTTGCAAGGTCGTCGTCAAAGATCAGATCGAAAGGTATGCGCGCCTGAATTAGCGCCTGCTCAACCAGGATCGTGCTGAGCTGAACCCGCGGCTGGTCGTACGTGATGGAAGGGTAGGACCGCAAGACGGCCACGGCGGCCACGTCGCGCGTGCCCACGAACAGTTCGCGATTCTCCCGGTAAAAATCGATATAACGTTTCGTCACCGGCGCGAGCGGAGAACTTCCCACGAAGCCCAGGGTCTGGTTGAAGGCGAGGCTTTCGGCCATGGCGAGGGGATCGCCGGCAATATACGTCATCAGAATGTTGTGGTACCTGCGCGCGAGTTTATAGCTGCGGATCCGGCTAAGCAGTTGGCCATCGGAGTAGCCGGGCACGGGATCGGTCTCGGTCCAGAACGCGTCGGTCCACCTGAGAATACGGGAGTGGTCAATGGCGGATTCCCACGCGCGGTTCCCGCCGGTGATGCCGTGCGGGTTCACCTCGATAGCGACGTTCGGATTCAGGGACTTGGCGTATTGCGACATCTGCCGGAGCGCGTCGGCCATCACCTGGCAGCGGTAGTCGATCCATTCCTGAATGACCGGATCAAAGATGATTTTCATCGACCCGGGCGGGTTGGAATCATTCCACGCCGGCGGATTCACGTAGTCCACGTTTTCGAAGCCGAACCTTTCGCGCCTCTCTCGCGGGGTATATTTCTCGCGCAGGAATTTCCGGAACCCCAGCACGCACATGTGATCATGGCACGACTCGGGTTCGGGGTTGAGATCGAAGTTGTCGAAGTGGATGAAGTCCGTCTTGACCTCTTCCACGGCGTACTTCACGATCTTCTTCAAATAATCGAGGTACTCCTGGTTGGCGAAGCAGGGCCGGTAGCGAAATGACTGTTGGAAGCCGTAGCGAAGCAGAATGGGCTGCCCGTTAGCGTCCCGTTGGATCCAGTTTTGCGCGCGCGGTTCCTCGGCAAAGAAGGTTTCGTACATCAGGGTGTCCCACTGGATGTAGGTGTCAACCTTGAGTCCCAGCCGGTGGGCGATCGCCGCCACGCGCTTGGTTTCCTCCATCTCCGGCTTTTCGGCCGCCATGCCAAAGCCCTTGTACAGGTGGGTGTGATAGACCTCCACACCATCGGATTTCAACTTTCGCAGCGTCTCTTCGTTCTGCGCTTTTTCCATTTCTTCCCGCGCGTCCAGGCGCTGCCCTCCGCGCCGAACGACAAAGAGATAAGTCTCGTGGGTTCCACCCGCATCAATCAAGCCGTTGTCGAGCCATCGCGCCCGGGGCAAGGTAGCCGGCACATCGGCGGCTGCCACACCTGTGTGCGCCACTTGTGCCGCAGCTGCACCCACGACCATTGTGCCCATGAAATCTCGCCGATTCATCGCCCACCTCCGTTTTGAAGCCACGCCCGAAGGGTCTCGCCGTCCAGTGATTGGGCAGGAGCATAGCGGATCCAGTCGCCGCCCACGGCCTGCGTTACTTGGCGGAATCGCGCTATGAGAGGCTCGACGTCCGGCACACCCGCATCGCGTGCATGGCAGAAGAGCACCTTGCGCGGCGCCACGAGAGCCACTAAATCCGGCATATCCAGGGTCAGTAACGCGGACGGGATCACCGAGCCGAGATCTATTTCGTAGTCCGGCGTTTTTAATATCCCTTTGAGCTGAGCATCGTTCCAGCCCTGTCCAAGGTCATCTCCGGGCGACTGCATGGGCCGCATTTGCGAAATGAAACTGTGGAAGTAGCCCGACACCGCTACGGACTGAATGCGAGTGTCGGCCGCGGCGGCGAGGAGTGCAGAGAGCGTATCATCACCGAGCCCCACTACCGCCAGTCCCTCAGAAGTCAATTCCGAGCGAGTGCGCACGTAGTCCACGGTACGCATCAAGTCAAACGCGCGCCTGCCTGCAAGCGGCCGGCTGAACTCGACCTGGTTGGCGACGAGGCGAAAGTTGGTGTCCCAATCGGGGTTCATGTGGCCGAGCGTTTCACCTCTACCCCGCAGGTCGACGGCGAGCACTGCCATGCCGCTGTCGATCAGCGGTCGCACCAGATCGGATTGCGCCACCGTTTGCTTCCCTCGGGAATCCGCGATGATGACGATGCGCGCCGGCGCTGTGCGGTGGAGCGGTAACCAAAGCAGGCCCAGGATAGGTTCTCCGTCCTCACTCACGAAGGCAATTTTCTCTAAGGTTCCGCCCGGGACCGGAGTGGGCTGTTCAGAGCGCGAGGCCAGGTATGGAAGTGGGATGTCGTCCGTCAGTGTCAGCCCCCGCAGCCACCCCTCGTCGGTGGTGCGCATTTTGTCCGAAAGTTTCTCGGGCATTTTGGCGATGATTTCCAACGCCTCTTGGCGGGCAAGCTGGACCACCGTGAACGAGTGCGGCATGATGTTGGTTCCCGGATCGCACCGGAGCCTAACATCGCCTCCGCCAAGAGTTTGGACATCGCCTTCCGGGATGGGTTCGCCGGTTCCCTGGCCGAGCAGATGCTTCGCCATCCACCCATACATTACTTCCCGATAGGGGCGAGAATAGGCGTGGGGTTGGCCGGCCAACTCGGTGAAACGCGCTTCGCTGGCGTTTCCGGTCAGAGCGTAGATTGCCTCGGTGTGATGCCCTGCGCGCCGGGCCCCGCTGATGGGAAAGATCCCATCGTGGTCGCCTTGCAGCATCATCAACGCCCGCGGAGCAATCAGCCCGGCGATCTCAAACCATTCCATCCCGCGGAACATTCCCGGCAGGTGTGTGCATGTGCAATGTGTGCCCGCGTATTTGAGCCAATTGTTGAACTCAAATGTGAAGCCTACGACGACTGCGGCACGAACACGGACATCCAGCGCCGCCGTGAACAGCGTATTCAGCCCGCCGCCGGAGTTGCCGGTCACGCCGATGCGCTCCGGGTCCACGTCGGGCAATGTGAGCAGGTAATCGATGCCGCGCATGCTGTCCCAAACCATCCAACCAGCGATGGTCTGGCCCAGTGGCAGCAGGGCATAGCCAGCTTCGTGGTGGATGTTGCCCGCGATGTTCCGTTCGCCCTGCCCGATGGCGTCGTAGGTGAGCACCACAAAGCCCATGCGCGCGAGCTTGATGCACCGAGCTTGCACGTCGGGGGCAGTCTTGCCATCACTGATGTAATGTCCAATAGGGCAGAGAATTGCAGCCCGCTTGCCTGTGGCGGCAGCCTTGGGGCGGTACAGGTTGGCGGTGACCGGGAAACCCGGACGGCTTTCGAAAATGACGTTTTCGATAGTGTAATTGCCCATAACGAGACGCCCCGTGGTGCGCGCGTTGAGCGGCGAGCGTTCCGGCAGCACTTCCAAACCGATGGACTTGCGAAAGGCGCGCTCCACTTCCGGACGGCGGCGTTGCCATGTGGCGGCGTCCGGGGGCGGCTTCCAGCGCAACACGTACTCAGCGGCATCGCCCAATGACTTGATGAGTGCCGGCGCGTTGGGCATGGTGTTTGGGAGGTCCCATACCTGACCACCGGGTGTTACCGCCCATGCGCCATCCTGAGAGGGTGTCTGGGCGAGCATTGGCAGCACCGTGCAAGGAAGCGCTAACACTACGGTCAAGAGCACCCCTAGCGCGGACCTGTTGTGTAGGTCCGCGGCTCTTCCCGACCGCCAATATTTGCTTGCCCGGTTCACAATTGCCTCCTCAAACCGTCGTGCATGGCTCGCTCGCGCTACTACCTCAGGCGCGTCAGGGACGACCGATTCCGTCTCATCCCGTATGGTCATCGGCCACGATCCTTCGCCCCTCCGGGGCTCACCATTAATCGCGGCCGTTTGCCCGCCGATGAAAACTCGAGTATTTGAAGTCAAAAGCCGCGGACCTACAGAACAGGTCCGCGCTACGGCCGTTCCACACAGCTTGCGGTGCAGCCGCATCGCACAGGCGGCAGTGCCTGTGCCACCATCACTTGGCCCCCTCGGCCGTCTTGAAGCTGAAGACGCGTCCCCACTCGCCGATGTCCCCGCGCGCATCGCGGGCGCGGACCTTCCAGTAGTAGGTTGTCCCCGGGTTCAAAAAGCCGGCCGGGACCTTCCATTCCGTCTTTGCCGACCCAACGTTCTGGTGCAGGGTGGTGGAAAGAGGCCAGCGGCAATCGGGCCGAAGGCTTACCATCACCTGGTAATCCACCACCTTGTCCGCGCCAGTCGATTCTTCAGCGGGCGCCCACTGCAAAAGTGGGGCAAGTAATGCGACTTCTCCGCCGCTCGCTGGATTCACTGTCGCCTGGACCTTGCCCGGCAGCCGCGGACCGTTGATTTCCCTCCATCGATAGGTGATGCGCACCTTCGCGTTCGACTGCTGGCGGAAGCGAACGGTATTGCTCCCGAGCGACAATCCCGGCAGGCTTTCCGGCGCAACCTGGAGATCGGTCTCGGAACGAAACGCATCAAGGCCCGTTTGTGTTGCGGGCTTGTTATCCCCGCTGGCCCCAATGCCGAAGCCGACCGAGTAGCGGTAGTTCGAGTGGGACCGCAGCAGTTTGGAATCGAGGTCGACCGAGATCTTCTGGGCGCCACTTCCCCACCGGTATTCGTAGAGGTCTCCGGAACCCCATCCGCGCTCGCCAAAGTAGACGGAGGCGGAATCAAGGCTTGAGCTGCCTTCCTTCACCAGCGTGCCGGTGAAACGGCCGCCCACGATGGGATAGGGGCTCGTGATCGGTATGGCAAACCGGGAGGGATTGGGATACAAGGAATTTTGCATGTCGGCCACGTGAACCGCCGGGCTGTGACCATCCTCGGCCCGAGTGGCGATATTGGGGAAGTGGTGCTCCGGCACCCAAAGATAGGGCCGCATGTCAACACGTGTGAGGTCCGGTTCCCAGATGAGCTGCCCGTTGGCGTAAATCTGCGGGGCTTCCGCACGCGCGTCGCGCCCTTCGAATTTCCCAAGCTTGGGAGTCCACCAGCGCACCAGCTTCTCCCCGGGCTTCAGCGTCATCGCCATGGTGTAGTCTTTCGCGATCTCCGCGTCGTAGCTGTGCTCTTCGTAGTTATCCTTGTACGACGTGATGAATTGGACGAATTCCGCGTTCCGCTCCGGGGTATCGGGGCCGATGAACCAGGGTTCCATCTCGCGCGGATGGATGGCTCGCTTGATAAGCCATCCGTCGTGTTCGAGCGTGGCCAGGCTGGCGATGGTGCGGTTGTCGCGGTCGAGGTAGAAGACTTTGACGTTACCATCGAGCTCGTGCCAGGCGCCGTTGTAATAGGCTTCGGAAACCGTGTGGCCGGCGAGTTCCTGCACCCGCCCCGGGACGCCCGCCGCGGTCCACAGGCATTTCATCCACGCGGCCACGTGGCCGCAGATGCCGTAGCCGTAACCATTCAGGGCGCGCACGGGGTGGAGCGCGGAGTCATCGTCGTGCGGCGACCGTTGGAAAGTGCGGTAACGGATCCACCACCAGATGGCGAGCGCCTTCTCCTCGTCGGTGTGGCAGTCCCGAGTGATTTCGGCGGCCAGAGATTTTACGTCGTACCAGTCGTAGAGGCCGTTCACCGCCAGGCGGGGATTCACCACCGGGGTGTCGCCCAGGTTCTCGATAGTGATTTCCAGGTTTTCGGGATCCATCGTGCCGCCCACCTTGATGGTGTATTCACTCTCGGGGCGATCGATGACGATGGAAAATTCCTTCGTGGCCTCTTGCGCGGCTGCCGACGTGGCGATGATCGAGATCGCCAGCGCGGGGAGCAGGGCGCACCGTGTTACGTTCATAAGCATTCACCTTAACAACATCTCTCACCACGGGATACGAATCGAAGTTTTGGAGTGCGGCGACTCGTCGCCGCTTTCCCTCGCCGCGACTCGTCGCGGCTTTTTCTCGTCGCGACTCGTCGCGACGAATCACGTACCGCTGACGAGTCAGCGGTAGAAAAAGCGGGAGCGAGCTCCCGCACTCCGAAATTTGGCCCCGAAATTTAGCTCAATTCGCGGTTCGGGCGCTTAGCGTACATTTCCCATCTTTCAAGCCGGGCGAGGTGACGGTTACCGTGATGTCGCCGGCTGCGGGCTTTGACATCACGTTGATCGCAGCCATTCCCCACACCGCGTCGAGCACCGGTGTGCCCAGCAGCCGGCCCGACCCTTCCGCGTGAAACGTGAGCCAGGGCATGGCGCTAGGGACGGGCACGCCATCTTTATCGGCGATGACCGCTACAATGCGCACGGCATCGCGGCCATCGGAAGCCATGGAACTGCGGTCTGGCTGGAGAACAATCTGGTACGGGTCGCCCGCGGTCTTTCGCTCATCGACATACTGCTTACCATTCTTCACTCCGACCGCGCGCAGATTCCCCGCCGCATAGGGGATGTTTTTCCAAATGAACGGAGCGTGTCGCAGGCGGGTTCCTGCCGGCAGGGAAGGGAATCGCTCCCACAGGCCGTAACTCTTCCACTCCGCCAACAGGTTTTCCGTCGATTCCGGCTTGCGCTTGCCGAGCGACTTTCCATTCAGGAAGAGCTCGACTTCGTCGCAGGTGGAGTAGGCGCGGATCATCTTCGGTTTCCCCTCCTGCCCAGGCCAGGTCCAGTGGCCCACGATCTGTACGAACGGGTCATCCGTCCACTGGGCTTTCACGAACCAGAAACTGGCTTTGGGAATGCGCCACAAGTCGCTCAAGCCGCGATAGTCGCCGCCGTTGAAGTGCGTTCCCCAGGGCCGCAGTTCGGGGGGGCCGTAATAGTCGAAAATGCCTTTGGTACCATCGCACGCCGCGCAGCCGGCATCGAACATTTCCCACTTGGCCGACGCCATCCAGGGCATGGCCTCGAACTTGATCCAGCTTGCCTCCTGCGCAATCGCGCCGGTCACTTCCGAGGGCGTAGTGCTGCGGCGATATTCGGAAACGATGCCGACGCCGTTCTCCGTCCGGTCCTTCCCCTCGGGCTCAATATCCAATCCGCGTTCGTTCTTGAATGCTCCCCATTCGTTCCAAAGCCATTTCCAGTCGGGATGCTCTGCCGAAAGTTTTTGGAAATTGTAGTAGGCGTCGTTGGTGGGATCGCGCACGTCAGTGAGCGTGGGGTTCACCCGCCCGGCGGTCCAGCGCGTGGGATCGATCTCGCGCGCTTTATCCACCAATTCCCGCTGATCCTGGATGTACGGGTATCCGGTATTGTCGTCGGCGATGCCCCAGATGATGATGGAGGGGTGATTGCGGTCCCGCCGGATCATCTCTTCCATCGCCGCGAGGCAGTTGTCAATGTACTGTCGCGTGTAGCGCGAGTCGCCCAATTCCGTCATGGGACCCGGCTGGTAGTCGTAAATCTTAATGTTGGGGACTTCTTCCCAGACCAGCAGGCCAAGTTCGTCGGCAGCTTCCACGATGCTCTTGTCCTGAATGTAATGCGCCGTGCGGATCATGTTGGCGCCGAGTTGCTTGATGATCTCCATGTCGCGGCGACTGATGGCATCGGGCAGCGCATCGCCCAGATATCCGTAATCCTGGCGGCGATCGACGCCGTGAATGTTAATGAACTCGCCGTTGATCGTGTACCCTTTCCCCGGCACGTAACCCATAACTCGGATGCCGAAGGGGGTGGAGATTTCGTCCGCCGCAACTCCATCGCGGGAAACGCGGCTGCGCAGCGTGTAGAGATTCGGATGATCCGGGCTCCACAGTTCCGCCCCGGTTACAGCTAGCACGGCCGGCTCAAATCGCACCGTCGTGTTGGCGGCAATTTCCTTCTCTTGTTCGGCGGTGGAAACCACTTTGCCGCTGCGCGAAATTACTTCCGAAGTCACCTTGATCTTCGCGGGCGAGTCGAGCGAATTCCTAACCTCAGTTGTCACCTGGACCGTGGACTCTGACGGGCTGACCTTCGGCGTGGTGATGGAGAGGCCACCATCCGGAATCAAGACCGGGCCGGTGATGTGCATCCAGACGTCGCGGTAAATGCCGCCGTAGATCGCGATGTTGGTTTCGTTGGCCGGGGGAATGTCGGGACTGTTGGTGTCGTCCACACTCAAGGCGAGCAGGTTCTCTTGACCAGGCTTCACCAAGGCGGTGACATCAAAGGTGAATCCGGTGTACCCGCCCACATGCTCCCCCGCCAGGCGGCCGTTCACCCACACTTTCGCCACCTGCGATGCGCCTTCAAACTCCAGGAAGACACGCTGCCCGCTGGAGAGGGCCGGAACCTCGAAGCGCTTGCGGTACCAACCCATCCCCCGCCAATGATTCTGCACAACCCACGGAAGGTGGGCCGTCTGATCCCAAGAGTGGGGAAGAAAAACTTTCGACCACCCGGAATCATCGTAGTCCGGCTTCCACGCATCCCGGAATTGCCACTCGATGGCTGAGCCCGGAGCGACCTGCCGTTCGAATTGCCAGTCTTCGTTGAGGCTAACTTTTTGACGAAGAGACTGAGCGGGCAATACTACAGAAGAGAGCAGGATTGCGAGAGCGAGATGCGGAAGATGCTTCATAGAGTTTCCTTAGTAACCTAGTGCGGCCTAGCCGCAATCCAGCAAGGCCTTCACCACAGATTCCCATGAGCCTGCGGCTCGCCACGATGGATGAAAATGCGCGAAGCGCTTCGGCACAGTCATTTTCATAGCAGAGGCACAGAGGTCACGGAGAACAGACGCGAATATGAACAGCGCGAAAACAAACTGGTGATTCGTCGTCTCAATCCGCACAAGCAGAAGTACTCCCCTCTGTGCCTCTGCTATGAAAATAGGAACAAGTCCTTTAGAATCAGTACCGGTTTATTGGACCAAAACCGCCCATTTTCATCGTCAGCGGCGAGCCGCAGGCTCATGGCAATCTGTGGTGAACCTTTTCTTTGCAGCACTCGAAGAAATTGGCCTTTAGTACGACAAGCACTCTTGCCGTGCCTGCGCCTACACAGGCAGGAGTGCCTGTGCTACAAAACGGCTCATCGCCTGTGAACTTCGACGAACGTGCCGCAGATGGCATTCTTAGACAACTTGTCGGCGGGTGGGATGGGACCCCACCCATAGGGAACGCTGTCGTACACAACAAGGAGCTTGCCCGGCTCCAACTCGATCAGGTCGGTGTAACGGGTGCTTTTCCCGCTGAAGATGGGGGTGATTCCAACCCACTTTTTCCCTTCATCGGGGCTAAACATAATGCTCACCGGGCCGGGCCGCCCGGTCGTGCACGCAAGCAGACCGTTGCTCATCAATCTTAGGTGGGGCGCCACACCTTTGAAGCCGCTGGAAACAGGCGGACTCCACGTCTTGCCGTCATCCACGGACCAAGCCTCCCCCAAGTCGTTATTGCTACCCGTGCGAAAGAGGCAAAACAAGCGGCTTTCCGACAGCCTGACCAGTCCCGCTTCATTCGGCCCTTCATCACCCATCCAGGGCCACGGCTTATCCCCGGGCGGGACGGCGGCAATGATCCCATATTCGTCCCAAGTCTGGCCGTGATCGAGGGAGCGAATCAAAACCAGCCGGCGCTGGCGTGGATCGCGTTCTGCTGTGTAATAGAAGGTATTGAGCCATTCGCCGCCCTTACCGTCAATGATTGCTCCGTAAGGCTGAGCTTCCGGAACTTCACTAAGTCGGGATGCGTCTTTTGCCTTGGTGGCGAAGAGGGTTGTGGGTACGGATTGCACAGGCTCGGAAAGGTGAATCCTCGCATCTCTGATTTGCTGAACTTCCATTCCCCCTCGCGAATATCTCGTCAGAGTAACGTGAAAATCCGTCCTCTGGCCGGGAGGGTATGCTTCGAGTGACGCGTAACCGGCTCCCAGCACCCAGATTGCCCCGTCTTCGCCAGGCACTTGGGTGTACGCGGCATCGATGTTGGCGCCCGCTCCCATCGGATAACGCCGGCTCCACGTTTCCCCTCCATCTTTGGAAAGGCTATAAGCGGAAAACTCTCCTTCGGGGCTTGTATCGTCGGGGCTCATCCGCATGGTAGCCAGTATTTCGCCCGTAGAAAACCGATGCACGGTCGGATACCAGCAGTAGTTATACGAAGCTGCAATTTCCACCGTTTTTCCCACCCGAACAGTGAGGTCCTCGGGCGGGTCCACCCCTCTAAGGGGCAAAACAAAACTCAAACCCAGCGTCAATGTGACGGCGAAACATAGTGCAGAGTACCGCAGGGAACTTCGTCCTTGATTCGCACAAAGCATTGGTTTCATCACCTCTCCTGCTGTTTTGCGCCCGTCGCTGATTTCTTTTCCCTCGTCCCGTGCCGCCGCCTTGAGAGTCCCCCGCTGATCGGGGACAAGAGCCTGCGCCTACACAAGCAGAGAGTTTACGCCAACACGGGCAGGAGTGCCTGTGCTACAAAAGGCGCGGAGAGGCCAGGTAGCACAGGCTGCCTGTGGAGGCCAGGCTTGCAGTCTGTGGAGGCAGACGCACTCAACCTGTACCGGCCAGGCAGGAGTGCCTGTGCTACCCGCAAAACAGTGGCGGCGGACTGAGGTCCGCCGCTGCACCATAAAGCGCGCCCCATTGCCGCTAGAATTCGAGGCGCAGTCCCAATCTGACTTGCCGCATGCCGCTGTTATTGGACGACGACCCCATTCCGCCATAATTGGTAAGGCTGGTGATGGCGCCGACTTGCGGCGAGCTGATGTCGGTATTGGGATTGCCGAGGTTCGGATGATTAAGGGCGTTCATCGAAGTCATCTGAAACTTCAGCTTCAAACTCTCGTGAATCGGGAAGGTCTTGGAGAGCCCGAAGTCAAGGTTCACCAGGCCGGGCCCAACGATGGACCCCGGTGAAACGTCACCGAACGTGCCCGGTACCGTGTCCGGCGCGTAGGCATTGGCATTGAACCACATATTAGCTGTGGCGTGCGAGAGCGCAGATTTTCCAATCTCGTTCACGTCGAGACGGCTTCCCACCCGCGTGTTAGAGCTATCAACGCAGCCGCTGCACGCTACATCGTTGAAGTAGCCGCTGCGCATGGTCAGGACATATGACGTCCGCCAACCGCCGACGACTTGCTGAAGCGCTTTGGGGATGCTCGCCCCGAATCGCTGACCCTTGCCGAACGGCAGGTCCCAAAGCCCGCTGCCGACAAAGCGGTTACGCACGAGGCCGCCGTCGGGGCCCAAGTCGAGCTTCCGGTTCCAGGAGTATGAGGGGTTGCCAAAAATGTCGCTGTCCCCGGGGTAGGTCGCTCCATACGACCGGACGTCCTCCGTAAGTAGAGTATGAGTGTAGCCGAGGTTGAAAGTCAGGCCTTTCCCATACCTCCGCTCAAGTCTAAGATCGACCAGATTGCCGAATTCCGAGCCGCCATTCACCCCGTACTGCACCTGCCAGTATTGTTGATAATTTAACTGCTCATACAGGTTCGCGCCGGTATTCGGGGTGGGTTGGTTCAGGTCCGGGTTGTAGATGGTCTCGATGAGGTGATGACCGCGATAATCGATCGTGGCAATCGTACTTGCCCCGAATTGCTTCTCCAGAGCGATGTTGTATTGCTGGGTTAAAGGCGTGCGAAGGTAGTTTTTGTTCGTCGAGATGTTGAAGCCCCCGTTTTGGCAGACCGTGCCGCAGGCGCCCGTGCCATTGACCCCCGAAAACGGATTCGGGAGTGCGAACGAGGTCTGACCGGATGTGGCGATAATGTTGGTGAAGGATTGCGCCCACGCAAAAGGACCGCCTTGGTAGGGTCCGATCACGCCCCAGTCAAGCAGAGGAGAGTAAAAGAGACCGGCACCGGCACGAACCACCACCTGATAGGGCAACCGGTAGGCAAGGCCGAGCCGCGGGCCAAAGGTCTGGTCGGTGGAAAGTAATGACCGCCCCGTCGACCAACCGGCCTGGGCCGCCGTCTCGATGGGGTAGGTCGAAGGCCACAGCGGGCTCACATGCGAGAGGCCCATCGCCGAGGGCACCACTATGTCGCCATTGGCGGGATTGAAGCTGTAGCGCATGTCATTCTGGTCGACCGGAGCGGGGGTGTGTTCCCACCGCAGGCCCGCGTTCACGGTCAGCCTGGAGGAGACCCGCCAGTCGTCCTGAAGATAGGCGGCGTACGTGCCGTACCGAACGATTCCGTTTGGTCCGGGGAGGTCAATGCCGCTGGAGGAGGGAATGCCCAACAGAAAGCTGGCATAGTCGAATCCACCCGTGGGGTTGTTGGTTCCATAAGGGGTCTGGCTCTGCGTGGCAAAGGCCCCGTAGGACGTGTAGCCGAAGAAGTTGTTGGCCTCGTTGATGACTTCATCCACCAGGTAGCGGCGATCGGAGAAACCCATCTTGAGGGTGTGCTTGCCGCGACTGTAGGTGACGTTGTCGGCGTATTCGTGCGTGTTTTGCGCCCAACCCGTATTGGCTTGCCCCACCAGGTTCGTGAAGTTCTGGAAATCGACGCCGGGAAAACCATGCATACCGCTGAGACCGCTTATATTAGGAATATCGAGGCCCCAATCTTGAGCGATGGGGGTGCCCATCGTGTTGCTATAGTAAACGGACTCATCGCGGCTAAAGCCGATGCGGGCCTCGTTCACCAACCGGGGCGAGAAAGAATGCGTCTCGGAGATATAGGCATTGGTAGTGTCCCGGTTCTGGGTATTGGCGTATTCCGCCCCGAGGCCATTGGCGTTCCCATCCTCGTTCTGGCGACGGTACTGCCAGCGTCCGGTGATGGCGTCTTTGCCGCCCCGGAAATTGTGATCCACGCGGACTGTGGGATAGTAGTCGGGATGGGCGTTGGGAAGGCGTGCCAAGTAGTTGTTTTCGTAGAAAACCCCGGTGGGGTTGGTGAAATTGGGCAGTGGAGTGTAAGTTGTGCCCGCGATTTTCGCCGCTACGCTATTGATCTTGTTGGGGCCGTTAGACCCGTTGGTGATGATGTTGCCAGGGAAGGGACTGAAACTGTTGGTGGCGACGTTGTAGGTTGTGGGGTCGTAGATGATGATGGGTGTGGGCAGCGTCAGCAGCGAGGAGAAATCGCCGTTGCGCATGGCCGCCGTGGGCACGGAGCCCTGGCTGACGTACCCGCCGGGCTGCATGAAATCTTCCATCTGGGCGAAAAAGAAGGTCCGGTTTTTTCCGTTGTAGAGGTGAGGAATAATCAGCGGGCCGCCGATGGTTCCGCCGAAGTATTGGTAGTATGCACCATTACCTTTCGTGTGCGTGAAGTAGTCGCTGGCATCGAGGGCGTAATTATCGGTGTCCCAATACGCCGCGCCATGAAATGCGTTGGTGCCGGAGCGCGTGGATATTTCGACGTGGGCGACATCCCCGTACTCGGCTGAGGGCGTGGCGGACACCTCGGTGATGTCTTGAATCGAGTCCATCGACATCGAAAGTTGCGGGCCGCTCCAGGCGCCCCAAGCCGGGGCCATGGCGCTGACGCCGTCCACCGAATAGAAACCGGAGTTGCTCCGCTGCCCGGACAGGTATCCGCCTTGCTGATTGGAGGAATCAAGATAGCGAAAGTCCATCGGGCTCTTGGACATCGGCAGATCCGCGATTTCGGTTCGCGTCACCACCGATCCGATCTCGGCGTTTTCGGTGTTCAGAGTGGGCGCTTGGGCCGTTACTTCCACCCTCTGGGTAACTTTGCCGGTCGTGAGCGTGGCGTCGAAACGAACGGTCGCCCCCGTGCCCACTATGATCTCGGTGCTGACCGCTTCCTCGAAGCCGTCCATCTTAACGGCCACTTTATAGGTTCCGGTCGGGACGTTGTCGAAGGTGTAGTCGCCCGCGCCGGTGGCCACGGTTTCGCGCTGAACGAGGGTCTGGGTGTTCGTCAGGACCACCTTGGCTCCCGGGACTACGGCACCGCTCGTGTCCGTTACCTGTCCCACGACGGAACCCAGGAACATCTGCCCCATCAGGGCCGTTGTGCACAAGAAGAAAAGGGCGGTGATTAAGACGCCGACCCTGCGACCGCTATTGAAGAATCCTTGAAGCATTTGCCTGTCCTTCCTTTCCGGAACCTCACTGATTTTTTCGTTGGACCTTTTCTTTGCTTACGAAGACTTGCAGTTTCTTAGTATGTGCAATTTGTCCACCATGCAGCGACCCGGCGAAGACAGTTTGTCAGCGTGAAGTTCCCCGGCTTGGGATACTGACTGGAGTTTCCTAATCAATTCATGGTCGTCGCGAGGCTTTGGTTGTGACAGTTTCAACGTAACCTAACGTGTGAGCACGTCAATCGGGGCTGGTGCAAGGGCTGTGGAGGTCCATGTAACCTCGAGGTAACGTCGTGAATAAGCGCATTGACGCGCCATGAGCGCACACTCTCCAGGGGAGGGTGGGGCATTTGGCACGGGAATGGTGAATCTTTTCCTGGGCGCTGTGGCCGTGCGGAAATCCGGCGTTCGAGCGTGAATCTCCACCAGCATTGCAGGGGTCTAACGTGTTTTCCCGACACCGCTTTTGCGACATTTTGCCCTTTTAAGGCGCCTTGTCCCGCCCCAGTTCGGCCTTTACCTGATTTCCCCTGACTAAGGCTTGACACGATGGGTTTCCGGCGCAATATAGTTTGGCAGGCGCTTATCGAAACGAAAGGCGCGCGGAGGCCAGGCACGGAAAAGCGAGTTGACGAGTCCGCTACCCATTCTCGAACCGCGGAGGAGGGCCAAGTTCCCTCCGCCGCCGCTCGCTCGGAACTGGAACGCGTCCTGGGCAGCCCGAGCTTTCGATATTCCGAACGACTCAGCCGCTTCCTCAGGTTCGTCGTCGAACAACATTTGGCAGGCAATGCCGGTCAGATCAAAGAATCCGTTCTGGCGATGGAGATATTCGATCGCGACTCGGCCTACGATTCACGGGTGGATTCCATTGTTCGTGTGGAAGCACGCCGCCTTCGGGACAAGCTAACCGCCTACTATGCCGCCGAGGGACGGGACAATGCCGTCATCATTGAACTTCCCAAGGGCGGCTACGTTCCCACGATCGGTTTCCGCCGTCCACCTGACCCAGCCGGTGAGCCCGTGTCAGGGACTGCGAGTGTCCCGGGAAAGCGGGAGATTCCGGTCAGAATCCTGGTCGTCGCAGGTTTCGCGTGCGTGCTGGTGGCGATCGCCCTCACGCTTTGGTTCCGCCCACGCCTGAGTGGTCCTGCCCCGCCGCTGCGAAGGCTTACCTCCGATGTGGGCCTCACCTTTCAGCCATCGATCTCCAGGGACGGCGAGTTACTGGCGTATTCCTCCGACCGGGGCGGCGCAGGGGACCTTGATATCTGGGTGCAACAGGTGTCAGGGGGAACTCCGCTGCGTCTCACCGACAACCCTGCGGATGATGTCGATCCGACGTTCTCTCCAGACGGCCAAACGATCGCCTACCGGGGGGAGGGAGAGGCGGACGGAGTCTTCCTGGTGCCCGCGCTCGGCGGCCAACGCACGCTTCTGGCTCGAGGGGGTTACCGGCCCCGATTCTCACCGGATGGCACTCACATAGCTTATTGGACCGGCGAGCGCAGGTTTCGCTCGGCCCAGATCTTTATCGTGCCGACGACCGGCGGCAACTCCGTTCAGTTCGTTCCCGATTTCCCCTATGCCGCCTATCCTGTCTGGTCGCCCGATGGGCGTTACATTGCCTTCGTCGGAAGTAGAAGCCAGCAGCTCAGAGAGGAGTCGAATACCGACGATTGGGATTGGTGGATCGCCCCGGTAGCCGGCGGGCCCTCCACGCGCCTGCTCGCCAGCCAAACGTTCGCGCAGCAAGGATTGCTGCCGCCGGAAACGGGCACGTCACACCACCGCATCGTACCAGATGGCTGGACAGACTCCGGCTACATCCTCTGTTCGGCGCGCCGGGGGGAGCAGACCAACATCTGGCGGCTGCAGGTCTCCACTCGCACCCGGCAAATCACGGGACCAGCGGAACAGGTCAGCTTCGGCGTCGGCCGGGAGGACCATCCTAGCGTGGCGGCGGATGGAGCGCTGGTCTTCTCGGTCATGACCCATAAGTCCGATGTGTGGGCGCTTCCCATCGATGCCAACACCGCACAACCACGGGGGCCGATTGCCCGGCTAACCTCAGGTGAAGGAAACTCCAGCCGTCCCATGGTGGCACAGCACGGCGACCGGCTGGCGTTCCTTTCGGATCGCAGCGGAAACGAGGATGTGTGGGTGAGGGATTTGAAAACCGGCACGGAAAGAGCACTGACGGCGACGGCGCAGAATGAGGCCTCGCCGCTCCTGTCGCCCGATGGCACGGAAGTGGCCTTCGGATACGCTCCCCCTTTGCGGGAATCGATATGGGTGGTTCCCTTCAGTGGCGGCAGCGGTAAGCAGATTTGTTCGGATTGTGGAGAACCGCGCGCCTGGCTCCCAGGTGGAGTCGGCATGTTGTACCAAAAGCTCTCACAGGGTGAATCTCTCATCGGTCGGGTGGATCGATCCGGGCGCACGGCACCGCTCCTCCACTCCACTGAAAGCGCGCTTTTCTCGCCTTCGGTGTCGCGCGATGGCAAGTGGATGGCGCTGATCGTCCGCACTCCTCCCAACGATCACCGGGTCACCGCCGTCCCTCTGCATGACGGGACCGCTGCGGCCAAGCCGGATTGGATTTCCGTGACTGAGCCGGGGCCGTGGGTCAACAAACCGCGTTGGTCCCCAAACGGCAATCTGCTTTATTACATCTCGGACCGCGATGGCTTCACCTGCATCTGGGCGAACCGGCTCGATCCGATCACCAAGCGGCCCGTGGGTGCTCCAAAGGCCGTGATGCACTTTCATAGCGGCAGCAGTTCGCTCGACACTGCGTACGGACTTGAACTCTCCGTCGCCGATGACAAACTCGTGGTGGACATTGGTGAGAGTTCCGGAAACATCTGGCTTGCCCCGGCCGTGAAACCGTAAAAGCATTTGCGGCAGCCCGTGGGTGGAGGGGCATTGTGGATAAACCGCCAATGCCCGGCGAAGCCCGCAACTCTATGGGGCAAACCCTACACCCTGGAGGAGCGGTAGGGGACTATTTGTCCTCATCGAATGAATGGAATTCGACGTCACCGCCTGTGAACTGCCACAAATGTGCCGCAGATGGCATTCTTGGACAATTTGTCGGAAAGCGGGATGGGATTCCACCCATAGGGAACGCGGCCGTAAACAACGAGGAGCTTGCCCGGCGCCAGCTCAATCAGGTCGGTGTAGCAGGTGCTTTTCTTGCTGAAGATGGCGGTGGTTCCAACGCACGTCCTTCCTTCATCGGAGCTGAACAGGATGGTTACCGGGCCGGGCCCCCCGGTCGTCAATGCCAGCATAACGTTGCTCAACAATCTCAGGTGGGGCGCCACACCTGCTGTCCCACTAGCAAATTACCGGCTGACTGGCGCAAGAAGCAAACCCGGGTTAGGATTAGGGTCCAGAGTATGAAACCAATTCGATTGACGGCCCACGCCATTGAGCAGTGTGTCGAGCGCGGGGCCAGCGAGATGGAAGTCCGCGAAGCCATCAAACGCGGCCTACGCGAGCCCGCCAAGCGGGGGCGCTTCATGTACCGGCTCAACTTCCAATACGCCGCGCGCTGGCAGGACAAATTCTACGCGATCAAACAGGTTGCCCCGGTGGCGGTGGAAGAGCAGAATGAGATAGTGGTCATAACGGTTTACACGTTTTATTTCTGAAGGGGGACGGAGATGCGCATCAGCTATGACGGCGAAGTGGACGCGCTCTATATTCGCTTGTTGGAGGGCGAATACCAGTGCCGCACGCTGCGGCTGACTGACGAAGTGAGTTTGAACATCGGCCCCGGCGAAGAGTTGGTGGGCATCGAGGTCCTGGACGCCAAGGACGTGCTGGGCAAGGGTTCGCCTCCGACCGTCGTCCTGGATAACGTGCTCGCCGTCGAGGGCGGAACTTAACCTAAATCGTGGCAACCCCTACTGTCACCAGCAAGACCGGAGTCCAGCGGTCGGAGACCTCCGCTACAGCGGTCGAACTCGGCACGTACGTGCGTAGCCTGAACTCCATGTACCGGGATTACGGGGAGCGCTACCACGTACCCTTTTCTTTTCAATAAGCGCAGTCGGCCGTGCGGTTCGGAGCCCTGGGTGTCGAAGGCTGGGGGCACAACAGGTTATGGTGAAGCGGTGCTGGGAGGGGCAGCCTCGAACGCTGGGTAGTAGCCACGGCGGGCGAAAATCCTGTACGGGTGTTTTGGATTTTGGGCGCGGTCGGAGAGGCGGACGTCGATCTGGCGGAAGGCACGATCACTTCGAGTGTCAGTACTCTGGTAGCCGAGTGTATAGCGCTGTTTCAGCCGCGTGATGACGGCGGCCATGGCCTTTTGCACCGATCCCAGGGCAGCCATATCGATTATCTCTCCGCCCGTTTCGTCCATGATCTTGCTTACCCAGCGCGCGCCAGGAATCCAGCCGGGCTCGTCCAGTGTGCCTCCCAGGCGGTCATGTCCGAACCTGACGCTGTAAACGATCGTCTGGGTCTCGAGCGCCAACCGAATCACGTCGTCGCCGGTGAATTCTCCTTTCGCCGTCGGCACGTTGTCCGAGATCATGATGACGGCACGGCGCCGCCTGCCTGCCTCCTGCCCCAGATACTCAATCGACGCGTAGAGGGCGTCGGCGACGTTGGTGCCGCCCGCCGAGCCAATGCCCATGATGCGCTCGGCAATCGATCTCCGGTCCGTCGTCAGATCGACCAGGCGCTCGGGGTGCGTGGCGAAGGCATACAGGGCGACTTGATCCTCGGGCTTGAGCTGGGAAAGGGTGTCGTAGGCGGCGCGGTGCAGTTCACCGAGCACCGGCGATATGCTGCCGCTGCCGTCCACCACCAGGGCCACGGCCAAGGGCAGGTCGTCACGTGAGAAATATATAATTTTCTGCTCCACGCCATCTTCGAACACGCGGAAATCTTCCGGCTTAAGGTCGTCGGCAATCCTGCCCTTGTCGTCCCGGACCGTAGCCTCCACCAGCACCAGGTTGACTCTCAATATTAGCTTGAATCCGTCCGTTTCAGGCGGCGGCCGTCGGCTGCCGGGCGGGGGGCCTTGCGCCCAAAGTTCTGCACAGAGGGCGAACGCCCAGAAAGCAAGAGTGCTCGCTACGAGCGCGCATTTCATAGCTCACCGCCGGGATTCCCGTTCCCCCGCCAGGGGGCGCCTCGATCAGACATCAGGTTATACCGAGAGCCAGCCGGGGTCCGGCTGCAATACAACCCGGCATTTCCATTATGCACCTGGCGCGGCCGACGGTATACCAGATGTAGTAGTTGGATACCCAAGACTTACTGCTGGCTCATAGCGGAGAGGGAGCGGGGATGGGACAGACACCTCGTTTTAATGGTTTTCGAGCGGCGGAGTGTGGCTGCGGCCAGCGGTCGTGGACCCAAGGCAGAGAACGTTGACCTTCGCCCCACCGCGGCGGTCCCAGCGGCCGCCCGCGCGAAAACGAGTTTGACGCGGTGTCCCCGGGTTTTCACCTTGAGGACCCGCGCCTTTCGTGAGGTTTGGAAGCGGGGTTGAAGGGAAGAGCCCCAGACCTCAACGGCGGAGGTCGCTACACTTGCTGAGCCCGTCGATGGGTGTGGCGTGCAAGGTAGCCGTGACAAAGCTGCGAGAGGGGCGTAAGATAAACAGTAATCCCGGGAGGGAGGTATTAGCATGGGCCTCGACGTCTCGCCACAAACCGAAGCGCAAATCCGGCAGGAAGCGGAGCGGCAAGGCATCTCGGTTGATGCTTTGCTGAAGCGCCTCATGAACGACCAGGCCGTCGGCACTGCCGTTCGGACTTACCAAGCCCCCGAGTTGCCAGTTCTCCATCTTGGTCCCCTGGGGCCTCTCCATCGCCGCGACATCTACGATGACGTCCGTTGAACCGGGAGTTCTCGATGCCAACGTGTTGGCGTATGCCCTAAACGCCGACGCGGCTCAGCATGTGGCCGCCCGTACCCTCCTGGAAGCGGCACGTGATCCTTCGACAAGCCTGTATGTCACCTCGCAGATCCTTTGCGAGTTCTACTCGATTATCACCAACGTCCGCCGCTTTCCTAAGGCGGTTTCGGCGGCGGAGGCGGTGCGGATTCTTTCCACCATTTTGGCATTACCGGGCCTGCAAATCCTGCCGATGCCTTCGCCGGTGGTGGCGGGGTGGATTCACTTGCTGGGACGGCATGCCGTTGAAGGCGCGGGAGTATTCGATCTGCAAATTGTCGCTACGATGTTGGCGAATGGCGTTCAACGCATCTACACCTTCAACCCTGGGGACTTTCAAGTCTTTGCGGAATTAACCGTGGTGACGCCCACTTAGCGGGGACAAAGGAACGGTTCCTGACACCCTTTCCCCCCCTGGGGACTTTCAAGTCTTTGCGGAATTAACCGTGGTGACGCCCACTTAGCGGGGACAAAAGAACGGTTCCTGACACCCTTTCCCCCTTTGCGGAATTAACCGTGGTGACGCCCACTTAGCGGGGACAAAAGAACGGTTCCTGACACCCTTTCCCCCCTGACACCCTTTCCCCCAGAATCTTGGGGTCTGTACAAACCGCGAAGTAAACGGCGATTTCCGACACGCACTTTGCACTCGAAATATCATAAACGATTGCGCGGTCTCTTTAGAAACCCGCGAGCGGACCTACCTCTTCCCTCTCTATCTCTACGCAGTTGCAGAAGAGACGAAACATGGACAAGCTGGGCTTGGAGTAGAAGCCTCGCGTTGGCCGCTCGGCCCCGGCGGGCGGCAACCCAACCTAAACCCGCAGTTCATCGCTGACCTTGAAAAGCGGCTTGGGCTTTCGTTCGTCTCGGACGGCAAAGGCGATTTGAAGAAGACCTTCGGGCCGGAAGACGTGTTCGACTACATTTACGCGGTCTTCCACTCTCCCACCTACCGGACCCGCTACGCAGAATTTCTCAAGAGCGATTTCCCCCGCGTGCCGCTCACTTCCGACGCGAAACAATTCGGCGTGCTCTGCGGTTTGGGTACGGAGCTTGTCGCCTTGCACTTGCTGGAATCGCCGAAACTCGGCAAGCCGATTGCCCGCTATCCTGTCACCGGCCCGAACATTGTCGAGAAGGGTTTCCCGAAATATCTCGCACCTGGAGAAGCGGAGCCCGGCAAGGGCACGCCACTGCCAGCGGGCCGCGTCTATATCAGCAAGCCCGAACCGCAGAGCGGAACCAAGGGGCAATACTTTGAAGGCGTCCCGCCGGAAGTCTGGAATTTCCACGTCGGCGGTTATCAAGTTTGCGATAAGTGGCTCAAAGACCGCCGGGGCCACACCTTGACCTATGACGATCTGGAGCACTACCGGAAAGTTGTCACGGCCTTGGGTGAGACAATCCGCCTCATGGCGGAAATCGACGCGGCCATCCCGAAGTGGCCTGTGGAGTAGCATGACGTAACGAATGAGGAGTTCACCGGTGGCTGACAAAGACCCTAGATTTGATTGGTATGACGCCTGCATGAGGCAAGCGGAATTGGCCTATCAGAGCTTCAACGACCGGCGACAAACTGAATGGAAGGTCGCATTCGGACTCTGGACTTTGGTAATCGTGGCTATCCTTTACATGCCGGCGGACTTGCCGTGGTATGGTCGGACGCTAGGCGCCTTGCTCATTTATGGTGTCTACTCTTGCTGGCTACGGGGGGTATGGAAAGCAAATGAACAGGATAAGCAAAGACGCGACCATTTCAGAGATAATGCTGAGATGTTCCTTATTAATGCAACCCACCCAATCAAAGAAACATTCACGATCAAGAGCTCCGAGCTCGACATAAAGAAGTTTCTTTCCGACTGGTCCACGAAGTCCCACTTGGCGGCCACTTTCGTGCTCTTACTGGCGTTCGTGCTTTTGGCAGGCAGGATGACACAAAACCCTGGCAGACATCCTCAGGAAACGGACGCTGAAGAATTGAGGATTTTGGCCGCTGCCACGGCAAGGTCATCAGCGCAGGCATCCCAGTCCGCTGCGGAGGCAGCGCGGCTTGCGTTGGAGGTGGTAAGGATGACACCAAAACCTTCCCCTCAGCCCAAGGGAAGAGGAACAGTGCATAATCCGGGGGCTCCATGAAACGAGACATGGACTTGATTCGTGCAGTTCTGATTGAGGTTGAGAAACTCCCCTATGATGGGGGCTTTCACCATATTTCTGTGGAGGGGCACAGCGAAGAAGAGGTTACCTACCATGTGCTGCTTGCTCATGAGCACGGCTTAATTGATGCCGCTAACTTGACAACTATGGATGGCGTCTGTTGGAAACCGAAGCGATTGACCTACCAAGGGCATGAATTCCTTGATTCGGCCCGCAGTGACACGGTGTGGAATAAGGCCAAGGAAAAACTTCTTACCACAACCGGCACGATCACGCTTGAGGCTTTGAAGGTGGTGCTACCGCAAGTCATGATAAAGCTCGCTTGCGGCTAATCCGCGACCTCCCTCACTGCGCAAATCGACGCGGCCATTCCGAAGTGGGCGATTGAGTAAACTACGAAATGGACTTGCAGGGTCCCAACCCGGTTAAATCCGCAAAAGACCAAGCGCAGCCCGACATCTACCAGAGGCTAAAGAGTCGGGGAATCGAGTTTGAGGATATCTACCGGATTGTTCTATCTGAGACGCCACACGACACGTTGTTTATCGCGCAATGGTTTAAGGGGCGGAAAATAAGCCAAATCCTCAAGCAGGCAGACGATTGGAAGGCTCTTCTCAAAAAGGATTTCATCCTTTCACTTGACCGGGACTTGAAGTCCCGAGTTGAACGATCCATTCTGGGAACGGAGTTGCTCGTCTGGCGGGGTGTCGCTGAGGCCAACCCCCAAGTTGGACCTTGGTACTTGCAGTTTGTCAATTTGGTTTCAGACAAGCCACTAAACGGCTCTCCGGCCCAAAATCATTCTGGCCCGCAGATTATAGCGTTCAATCCAACCACTAAGGAAACTCGGCGGGCCGTAATTCCACATGGCAAACCGCTTGACCTAGCCGCCACAGCAGCAGCCTGGAGGCGCGCGTTTGAGAAAATTGGATTATGGGATCAGATGTGGAAAGGAGACCTTTCACGTCGTCTCGTTTCCAGGCGCCCTCGGCAAGGATGGCCTGTCTACCAACGCTTTATAATCCCTCGCCTGTATGAGTTCATGAATTCCCACTATGACTCGCCCGGCCACCATTGGGCACGGCACGGCGCGAAGCTAAAACGCCGCCGAGCAGATTTGCCTAATCAACTTCTTGTAGACATGCTTGAGATACTTAAGATGGCACATCCTCATGTCTTTGCAGAATATACCATGCCCCAGATCAAGTCTGCCGTGCGGCGACATCTTGAGCGGAAACGAAGGGAAAAACCCCAGGAACTATCTCGCCCGATTAGTCCGAAAATGCCAACTTAATACTTTTGACCGCCGAACGCTTCGATTCCATCATGCAGTCTTGATATGTGCCAAGGGAAGCAGGCGAATTGTGGATGACCAGCCAGTCAGCCATTCGGCCTGGGATTTCTCGAGGCCGTCTGAAATGCCTCCGGGCCGGGCGCCAGGAAGAATTGTCCAGGTGAAAATTATGAAGTGGGTGAATTTCATAACGGTCGTCTGGCCTCTCATCGGCTTTATCGCGATTCTCGCTTTTTTCGCAGCCTTCCACCGCCCGCTGCGACAAATCCTGGAACAATTCAATTGCTGTGACCTCATACGTCTTAAGCTAGGACCCCTAGAAATTGAGAAACGGCGCAGCCGCAAGCCAGTGCGTACCCGCAGCCGAAAGAGGATGTGATCTACGCCTCGTACGAACTGTCGCTGCCCACACAAATTTCCCTGTCGCCTTCTCTGGCACCGCGGGTGGCGTCGACATCGCACTTTATGTCGGCGACCGGGCCTCGTGGTACACTCAGTCCAGGCGTGAGTTCGTTGGCGCGGCGGGGAGAGCGTCCTATGCAGGTCGTGAAGACTAAAGGTGAGGTGGGACCGGACGGGCGGTTGCGGCTGGACGTGCCCGTCGAGCTTCCTGCCGGCACCGTCGAACTCGTCCTGGTGGTGGGTGGCTCGCCCCAGCCGAACGGATCCAAATATAACTTCGCCGGCGTGGTGGGAAGACTCGAGTGGCAGGGCGACGCCCTCGAAGAGCAGAGAAAGCTGCGCAAGTAAGTATCCTCCGGCAAAGCCGGAGGCTTTAAAAACAGTGAGCCGCTCAAAGCGGCTGCGGGGGCGCTACCGCGGCCCCGCAAAACCATTGTGGAGCGATGGCACCGCATGTCGTGGCGC
>Ga0187888_1000573_pt1 | contig 39395 bp, 27 predicted proteins | sample June2016WEW_7_40_FD_132987 | JGI IMG/M metagenome (GOLD analysis project Ga0187888, IMG submission 132987) | Peatland microbial communities from SPRUCE experiment site at the Marcell Experimental Forest, Minnesota, USA - June2016WEW_7_40 | ecosystem: Environmental > Terrestrial > Soil > Wetlands...
ATCGGTGACGCAGATTGAATTAGGGCGCATCGATACCCCGGCTGCCTGCTCCACGATACATAGTGCTGGAGGCCGTAGTCGAAGTACAGCCTAGAAAGCAACCGATCAACCCGAAGCTCCCGCACTCTAGTGGCATGCGGGGAGGACGAGTAGTCGATAAGCGCCATTGGGCTCTCCATTGCTTACTGCTCGAACTCGCGCACGTACATGTCGGCGCGCGGCTGGCTCCGCCCTATTCCCGACCTCCGGCCTTCGGCCCGTCTTGAAAGAAGTAGTTCTTCAGCTCCTTAAGCACCACGGGTTGTTGGTCTGGCCCGAAATCCCTCACGAGCGGGGCCAGGGCTCGGTTCATGATCGGTTCGGTCTCCACGCGGAGACTCGGAAACACTGTTGCCTCGTCACGCATCAGCTGGGCCGCCAGTTGGCTTACATTCTGCATTACTCCCACGACTTCGTCCAGGTGTTTATGGTGGTTGAGGTACGTCTCCCCTTGCCTTCGCAGGCTTTTATTCGCGTGGCAGGCAATGTCGTTGCGATAGTTCCTGATTAGCTGAACGTGCGGCCTCACCACTTCCCAAGTCTGATTGATCTTGTCCTCTCTCGCGGGAAACAGAACGAGCCAAACGTCGAAAACGTTCAGGGCGTGATTCTGTGGGTCGAGTAGGCTGGCGAACAGTCCCATGATTGCGTTGCCAAGGGCGTGCGAAAACCTTTCGGGCCCGCGACCCAGGAAATCTCGGGGTTCGTAGTTACGGTCCCTGATGTCCCTTGATATTTGAGCCAAATCGAGAAGTTCGCGTACGCGCCTCCTGTAAATAACATATTCCTCAAGGGCATCCTCGCGTGAAAGATTTCTGTGTCGCATTGCGCTCCCACATTCAAACCACGGCAGGCACCGTCTCAGCCTGGTTGCCAGCTAGTCGCCCACGCTTTCACTGAGCAGGGCACACGCCTTGGGCACGCGCTTTCATACGAGCTTAAAAGAGAATTTCGCTCCGTCATTCTTGCTCATCCATGCGTCCCTACAGTTGGCGTGCAGGTAGCCGACGAATTCGGCTGTCCCCGTCAGTCGGACTTCCACCCCGACCCCGAACCCGAGCAGGACGGTCTTCGGGTTCCCTGGCGAATCACATACCATGCACGGCCGGTAGTTCGGGTCCACGACTATTTGAAATTGCAATGCACCCACCTCCCGTGCGGTGGCGATTGGCTTGCAAATCCGAGCTTCGTCTGCGGCCATCCCACGTGAAACAGTATACCTCGTTCCCGCGATCGAGGCCGGAAAGCGAGGTTTGCTCTGCGCCATTTTGTGCACCTGTCGCGCCTCGCAAACTTGGCCCCCTGCCTTCGCGGCATTCGGCGACTTTAAGGGTTTGCCGGCATCCTCGCCACTACCTTCGGGACGCATGCGCCACTGGCGCGGCCGGACGACGGATGCCAGTTCCGTTCCGGGAAGGGACTTTCTGTTCACTGCGCATTTTTCGCTTGACAATCGGGGCGGCATAGGCTAGAGTTGTTTCGTGGGGTTGGGCAGGGGATTCGGCCCTGCCGGATAGGTTATGCCGGGAAGTTCTCTTCTGTTTTCATCTGTGGTCCCTGCTTGTGGTTCCTTCCTTTTTTCCAGTCAAGAAGTCCAGAAGTCAAAGTGTCGAGGAGTGGCAGGCCAAACGCCGACCACATTTCTCTGGCCGCAGGCCGGAAGGCGGCGGCTGGACGTCTCGATGCCTCGACCCCCTCAACTTGCCGACCTGCAAAATCGAAGGAACAAAGCGAGAATGTCTATGAAAACAAAAGACAAGTACAAGAAGTCTCAGAGTCCCGTAGCGCAGACCGCCGGTTCTGCGGTCTGCGGCTTTTCGATGGTTGCTGGATATGGCCGCGGACCGCAAACACGGCGGTCCGCGCTACCCCTGCTCGACTGCAAAATCGAGGGAACAAAGCCAGAATGTATATGAAAACAAAGAACAAGTACAAAAAGTCACTAGGTCAACTGCACGGGCGCAGCCTGACTCACTTCGCCCCTGCGTGGCACTTGCGGTTTCAGAGCCTAAGGAAGATGCGCTTCTTATACAGCCAGAAGCAAAGCAGCCAGAGCATGCCCCAGACCACGAGGCTGGTGACGATCGCCGCGTTAATGGAACCGGCCCAGGCGAACAAGCCGGTGGTGAAAGGCTTGGCAATCCTGCTGAACCACCACGCGCCGCCTGTCATTGCGAAGAGATATATAAGGAGTGGATTCATGCCCACGATGTTGAAGAACAGGGTCCACCTCTTCAGTTTCTTCACGTCGATCAGCCAGTAACAAAGCGCCAGGGCCAGCAAGCACCACCCGCCGCTCACGATCACAAATGAGGTGCTGGCGATGCGTTTAATGATCGGAGTCCAGGGGTTGAGGGCGTAGCCGACCACGACTCCGATCAGGCCAGGAATGACCAGCAGGCGGATCTTCTGCACGGAGGTTCGGCTGCTCATCAGGACTTGTCCGGCGAGCACTCCCCACATCGTGTGCGCGGCGGTCGGCACGGCGTTAAACGCCACCCAATGGTCTGAGTCAAGCTTGTGCATCAGCACCAGATCCATCCAGGATCCGAAATTGTGGTCCGCCACGAACGGCTGGTTAAACCCAGCCACCGGCCACAGCCGATAGAGGAGCTCGGTGGCGATTAGAAACAGGAAGGTGACACCAATCTGAACGCGCGCCGGCTTGCGCAGGAAGAGAAAAGCCACGAGGTACGTGAAGGAGAGCTGGGCCAGCACATTCCAAAGTTCAAAGGTCAGTCTTCCGGGTCCGATGCAATAAAGGGCCCAGCCAAACAGGAGTAGCAGCCCCGACCGGACCAGGGCGTGGTGAAGGGTCTTGCTCCAACTGTCGCCGCGCTGCCAGCGCTTGCCGAATGAGAAGGGCATCGCCACGCCCACGATGAACATGAAGGACGGCTGGACCAAGTCCCAGAAGTGCAGCCCATTCCAGGGATGATGCTCCAACTGCCAGCCGATGGTGCTTACCAGTGTGCCATTAAAAGCCGGCAACCTGAGAAGTTCATAGAGGCCGGTGGCCTCACCCACCAGAAGGAACATCGTCAGTCCGCGATAGAAGTCGAGTGAGGTCAGCCTGCCCTCGGCGAGCAGAGGCGCCCCGAGTTTCTGGTTTGTAGCGGTCTGCGGCGATTCACCAGTGAGGCTCGACTCCATGGTCGGACTTTAGGCTCAGAAATAGAACTTCAGCGCGAACTGAATTTCACGTTGATCGTTCTGGCCGTCTCGCGTCGAATTGATTACCCCGAACGTGAGCGGCGAATCGTAATTGAGTGCCCCGGGGGCGGCAACAACGCCATTACCTCCAAAACCGGGGGGCGAGAAGTTGGGGTGATTCGTCAGATTGAAGAACTCGGCCCGCACCTCAAGCTGGGTCTTCTCCGTGGTGCGAAATTCCTTGAAAAGGGAGAAATCAAAGCGATGGAAGCCCGGACCGTAGAACTGGGTAGGAGATCCACCCAGGGGGCTGTAGTCAGTCTGGCCTATATTAGTAGCCTCTGGTGCGTCGTGGAAGGCGGCCGGATTGATCCACTGATTGACGTTGTGCGGGCCGGCGGTGATGCTTTGGCCCGTCAGCAGCGCGTCGCAGCCGAAACCTGAGGGCGTAGGATTAACACAGGCGACGTTGAACGGCTGGCCATCCTCAAGCGTCAAGATCCAGTTAGTCCTCCAACCGCCCAGAACGCCGTCAACGACCTTACTGCTGTTGCCGAGGAAATGGTGGCCCTTTCCGGCGGGGAGTTCGTACGTCCCACTCAGGTGCACAACCTTCGGATCGTCGAAATCGCAGAGGCCATAGTCACCTTGAATACCAAAGTGAGGCAGCATGGGAGCGCGGTAGAAGATCGAAGTTTCGTTCAGCACGTCGGAGGCGTCCGTCCGGCATTTCGACCAGGTGAAGTTGGCAAGGAGGGTCAGGCCGTAGTTGAACCGGCGCTCGAAGTTGGCCTGCAGCGAATTGTAATAGCTGTCCGACGCAAAGGACGAGTAGGTGATCCCATTCTCAAAGTCGGGGAAAGGCGAATACGCGTACGAATTGAGCCCGTTGGGAAGAATCTCGCTGGGGCTATTCGGATTTATATACGATCCCAGATGCCGCACGCTGTTGCCGACATAACCAAGCTGGAAGGTCTGGTTCGGAGTGACTTCATACTGAAGCGTAAGATTGTACCCGTTGGTTACGGGCGTCTTCATATGGTAGTCTTCGCCCGTGAACGACACGCCGGCAGGTTCCGCATCGGCGGAAGTGAGCGGGACAATGGCTGACAGACCGGTCTCGAGGGTCCCGATGGCGCCATTCGCAAAGGTGACGGGTTGGGCCGCAGTTAGCGCCGGATAGCCCAGCGAATATTGGAACGGGAAGTCCACGTAAGTTTCGATAACGGAGTTTTCGAAACCTCCGTAAAACATGCCGAATCCACCGCGCGCCACCAATCTTGGAGAGATGCGGTAAGCAAACCCGATGCGCGGCGAGAAATTCGTGTACTGCGAGTGGCCGAGACCGGGAACGCTCGAGCAGGAGATGTTGATGTTATCCAGCGCGGCGGCGGCCTTGAAATCGGACGAAAGCGGCGTCGAGCAACGCCGCTGCGTGAGTATGAACTGCGAGGGTGCACTTGTGAACGAGGGCAGGAAGTTGGACTGCGCCCCGAAGTTCTCGACGATCTGCCCGAAGTACTCCCAGCGCACTCCGAGATTCAGCGTCAGCTTGCTGGTCGCCTTCCAGTCATCCTGAAAGTAGAGGCCGTAGTAGTTACGCCCCATATCCGTGTTGGCGATATTTGAGGCGCCAACGTTATTCGCGCCGCCCACCATATTGAAGGCGCCGGGGACAGTGCCATTGATTGGGGTCAAGAGCATCTGGGCCAGGCCCGTATTACCGTTGTTGTAACCTGGCACTTCGGTAAAGTCGCCGTTAAAGGACCAGTTTCCGCGGCCCTCGGGGGGCTGGAAGATTGCGAACTTGAGGTGTTGGAATTCAATGCCTGCCTTAAGGGTCTGCTTTCCGCTGACTTTGGTCGCGTTATCAGTAAACTGTGCCGTCGAGTTGTATTCGGCGGAAGGCAAGTAGTTGTTGCTGCCCAAGGTATTGAGGCCGGTGAAGATGATCGAGCCTAAGCCGCCGTTCAGGGGGACCTGCGGCACGCCCCCAATCCCGAATTGCGCCGGGATGCCCATCTGATTTGCAAAAGGCTGTAGGCGCGAACTGCCGATGCGGCTGAAGCCCAGGCGCGCTTCATTCACGACGGTGGGTGAGAAGGAGTGGGTTTCGCTCAAAGCAATGTTGATCGATGTCGCCGTCTGCAGGCCGTCCTGGAAGGCTCCCCCGTCAGCAATTCCGGTGAAGGGCCCGGGGATCAATTCCGGCACGTCCGAAAAGCTAACGCGCGCGAACATCTGGTCTGCGTCGCTGAAGTTCTGGTCCCCTCGCACATCGAATTGGTTCACGGTGTCGCGGAGTATGGGGTCGCTTGAATAGTTGGTGAACAGGCCGGAAGAGTTTGCAGCGGGGAAGAGTTTCAGGAGTTTGATGGCATTCGGATCAAGCCGGTTGGCGGGCAAGATGTTTCCCTGAAACGGCTCGCGGAGGAACTCTCCGGGGAGTTGCGTTCCAGGCGCCGTGCCAGTGGGGCAGGGCGCCGTGAGGGCCGTCACCGAGTCCGCGACGCCGCAGTAGACAGCGCGAGTGGTGGCCGGGTCAAAAACCTGTCCGACGGGGAAATTACGGCCCAGCGAGTCGGTCTGCGTACCGCCTTGGGTGAGCAATTCCGAAAGGTTGGTGAAACCGCTCGAGGACTCCAGGGCGGTTGGAACCGTCGCCGTCCAAGGCGTTGCCTGCCGGATTCGCGTTCCCTCGTAATCGCCGAAAATAAACGTCTTGTCCTTGCGAAGTGGACCGCCGATTGTGGCGCCGAACTGGTTCTGGCGGTACTCGCCCTTTTTGGTCGGACTGGGTGAGTTTTCGAAGAAGTTAGCGGCATCAAAGATGTCATTGCGGACAAACTCCCAGGCATTGCCGTGCCATTGGTTGGTTCCCGACTTGATCGTGGCGTTCAGCACCGCGCCCGAGGCGCGTCCCATCTCGGCACTGTAATCGCTGGTTTGGACCTTGAACTCCGCGATGGCGTCAACGGGCGGGCGCACGACGTAGGCCGTGCCATTGAGGAAATCCACCAAGTCGGCGTTATCGTCGATACCGTCGAGGATGTAATTGTTTTGTGCGGGGCGTGTTCCATTCGCCGCGAAACTGCCGCTGGCGCCCAGACCGCGGGTATCCTGCTGATCCTGGGTCACACCAGCGGTGAGCTGGGCAAGGAAGGTAAAGTTCCGGCCGTTCAGCGGCAAGTCGTTTACCTCGCGCGAGCCGATCACCTGCCCCACCGAGGCATCCTGGGTTTGAAGCGCCGGCGGCGCGCCTGTGACCTCCACCGTCTGGTTCACCATGCCGGGATGGAGCACCAGGTCCACCGCCACCCGCTGTTGCACCTGCACCGTGACATCCTTCTGAACCAGCTTTTGGAAGCCAGTGAACTCGGCGGTCAGAGTGTACGTGCCGATCTTGATGGGGGTAAAGGCGAAGTTGCCGTCGGCGGCCGAGGTTGTCGTGACCGAAAGGCCAGTCTCCTGGCTGGCCGCCGTGACCTTCACTCCCGGCACCACCGCTCCGGATTGGTCCTTGACCGTCCCATAAATTGCGCCGGTGTCAACTTGGCCGTAGAGTGCGGTTGAGATTAGGATCAGAAGGCTTACAAGCACTGCGCGTAACGCAAAGCGACGAGAAAACCAATTCATAGCGTCCATCTCGAACACCTCCCTGTTCGACACCGCTGCTTCGGACCTCGCAGCAGGAACACTCCTCAGTGATCGGTGCAAACGCAGCAGTGAAGCTTTAACTCCCTGGACCTATGACCCGTAACCAAACGCAAGCGCCCGAAACCAAAGCGCGCAAGAATCAGTTTACGGTTAGTATAGCATAGTCCACAAAGTCAATTCGCAAAAGCAGATGCTGGTCGTGTCTCGATTCGGGGATTATCGACCGAATAAGCTAGCAATTTGGAGCCTATTTCGGAGTCATGCAGCGGGTTCGCGGAAGACTTAACCAGGAAAGCCGGATAGAGATGGTCTACGTGTCGATGGCCGTACCGAGAATTTGCTTCAACGCCTGAATGTACTCCGTCAACGCCTGACGCCCAGCGTCGGTCATGCGGTAGAGAGTTCGTGGCTTCCGGTTCACGAACTTCTTTTTCACCCGCAAATACCCAGCTTCTTCGAGCCTGGCGAGTTGCGCGCCCAGGTTGCCGTCCGTCGAGCCGGTCTTGTTGCGCAGCCAGGTGAACTCAGCCTCTTCTATGCCCGCGAGCAGCGAGAGCAATGCCAGGCGCAGCTTCCCGTGAATTACGGGATTCAACTCCGGCAGATCAGGCATGCGCTGTGCCCCGGCGCGACTTCGCGCCGGCCTCCTGGATCATTCCATAGACTCCGAAAGCAATCTGGCAGATAAAGATCGCTATAATAAAGACGACCGCAGCCTGGTTCCCCGTGACAAAAGATGCAGCTACGGCAGCCGCCCACCATATAACCGCGCACCCAAACTGAACCTTCCAGCGGAGGATAAGAGCCGACGCCGCGTTGGCCATGCCGAGCATGCCTGAAGCCACCGCAATGAACAGGTGCGGGTCGATCAATTTACCGGCGATGCCGAGCGAAGGGAAGAGCAGGAACATCGAGACTCCCAGCGCAAGCCAGACTGAGCCGACCGCTCGGCCCAGGGTCGTCTCCGCCTCGCCACCTGTCTTGATGGAAACCAGGATCACCGTGACGACCACGGCTGCGGTCATAGTGATTGGCCACGCCCATGCGCTGTGGCCCCAGGAATCCCAGGTGAGCGCGACATAAAAAGCCATTCCCCAAAGCACAAAGGTCCAACCCCAACTCTCGGTAGTCCGCCGCCCTTCGGAGATCATGTTTTCAATCAAGGTCAGCCGGTCCTTCAGATCCTGGGTTGTCGTCTGGTCTTTCATGGCAATTCTCCTTCTGAGGCTGCAAATGCTCCGGAAGTTCATTCCACCGATTCGCATTTGTCCTGGGTAAGCGGACATTGCTTCAAGCCAGATGCTGAAGCACCATCTCAACACTACGCCGCGGAGGAGCGTTGCCCATGTTGGCTTCAGTGACCTCTTGCCATTCGCCCTTAGCGTTCAAGTGCATGGTGTTCACGATACGCACCGGGCCGGCTGGAAAACTCCACGAAAAGCCATCGGCAAGCACGGAGAGCTCCGCGTCGACGTAGTGACCGTTGTTGTAAGCACGAATACGATAGGTGCGGGTGGCGTCGTCGAACGAGATCGTGGCCAAAGCGCTGAACTCTGCTTTGCCGTCCGCGCTTGTACTCTTCCCCTCAATGAGGAGAACCAGCCCGTCGAGTTTGTACTGTACGTCTTCGGACTGCGTGAGATGCAGAGATTGGCCAGGGCCCAGCGTGATCGTGACGGAACCCGACCAGCGGCCGGCAAGAAAAGCGAGCTTATGCAGGGCTTCGCGCTGGATGTCCGCACTGTTCGAAACCGGCTGCTGCGCGGCGTCCGGAAGGCTCAACGAAAGGATGAACGCTCCGGCAAGACACATACCAGAAATGAATCGCGGAGAGGGGAAACTGGGAAATGCGGTTTTCATGAGTGACCTTTCTCGAACGAACCCGACCTCAGAGTCTCTGGTCAAGTTCTGAATATACTCTATATAATAGAGTACTCTGTGTCAAGGAAATTCTGAGACCTCTCCAAGAGCGATTCGGACCTGGTACTCCACCAAATTTACGAATCTAACCGTGTCCCGCTCCGGTCGGATTGTCGCCCACTGGGGAAGTCAGCTTCGCGTGGTCCACGGGGCGGATCGTTCGGTGTCCAAGGAAATAGATCCTGCATAGTCGCCCGGCGTTCAGAGCCTTCGCCTAGTTGAATCAGATTCGGCTTGAGAACCGCCCTTTGCGGACCTCAATAGGGCGCGTCCCGGACCCACAACGATGGACCTGCGATGGACCTGCGCTGGTGCGTGCGGGGCGCTTGGAGTACAATGCGCGCAACTCGGCCGGCCGCTCGCCGCGGACAATCCGTCATGGCGCGGCCTGTACATACCAGGCCGTCCAGGAGGTCTCATGTTGGAGACATTGCTTCAGCACTATATCCTGTCCAGCTTGTCTATATTGCTTATTATCGCAATCCTCGTAATATTGGGAGAGTCAATATACAGTATAGGCCCCACCCAGGTGGGACTGGTTCCAAAACGCTTTGGCGACAAGCTCCCCTCGGACAACCCCGTGGCTTTCCGCGGCGAAGCAGGCTATCAAGCCGAGCTGGCGGGCGACATCGCCAGCCGTTTAGGGGGCTTCGCGGATATCGAGGCCATTGAGAATGCAGCAGCGCCGCCTGTCATCCGCGCACAGGGTACCGCCCAGGCCGACGTTATTCGCGCTCAAGGGCTTGCCAAGGCGGAAGGTTTCAGGGCTCAGAACGAGGCCATTGGCGCCACCAGCACGACCCTCGTGAACATCGCCACGGTTTTGGCCGAAAAAGGCGCTCAGTTTATGCCGCAAATCCTGGCGGTCGGCGGCGGCAGCTCGATTGATGGCCTCGCCGCCACGTTGACCATGGTTCTGGCAGGCCAGGCGAACTTGCTTTCCCCGCCAAGCCTGACGACTGGCCCGGAGAAGACCCAAGGGTAGGCTCGCGGGTTAGGGAAAGCAACCGAGCCCTTTTCTTTGCAGTCGCTCATGCCCGTCGGCTGACGGGCGCCCAGAAACCATGAAAACCCTGTCATTCTGAGCGAAGCGAAGAATCTCGCTCTGATCTTTTCGTTCTCGCTTCACCACGGACCAGAGGGAGATTCTCCGCTTCGCTCAGAATGACGGCACGTTTTCAAAGCAGTCTTGCATGCCCGTCGGGTGCCGGGTACCCGGAAACCTTGAAGTGTACCCTGTAGGTCCGGGGCTTGCCCCGGCCAGGCCGCCCCAAGGGGCGGCCCTACAACGTCCATGGCTAATTTCAGGGCAGTTTTATGTTTGACGCGACCGGGCTCGCGTTCAAGCCAATAGGCAGGTAAAATCGAAGTGTATGGCTTTGTTCAATCTAGATCCGGACATTTCCCGCGAACCGCCGTCCGATGTCGAACCGAGACGGCTGCGAGGCAGGTCCCAGGTTTGGGGCTGGTTGCTTCTAGCGTTGCTGGCCGTGCTGGTCTTTTTCTTCGTGCGCGCGCTAAGGCAGGTGCGGATCGAGGTCGCACAACTGGCGCGGCAAACGGAAGAAATGAACCGGCGCCTGAGCGAGGTCGAACAGCGTTCGCAAACTGAGGCGCAGCAGGCGGCGCAGGCGGCGCAAAGCGCCCAAGCGGCGGCTCACCAAAGAGACCAGGCTGACGCGGCTCGAACCGAATCGCAAAACGAGGCCCAGAAGGCCCAGCAGCAGGCGGCCGTAGCCAAGCAGGAGGCAAGCGCGGCCGAACAGAAGGCGGACGAGTACCGGCAACAGCGCGAACAGGAACTCACCCACCTGAAGGACGTCCTGAGCCACATCGCGGACACGCGCCGAACTGTTAATGGCTTGGTTGTGACGCTTGGCAGCAACTCAGTTCGGTTCGATTTTGACAAGTCCGACATCAAACCGCAATACCGGGAAATCCTAAGCCGGATCGCCGGCGTCTTGATGAGCGTGCAAGGGTACTCGATCAGCGTCTACGGCTACACCGATGACGTCGGCACGGCAGACTACAACTTAAAGCTTTCGGAAAGGCGCGCACAGGCTGTGCACGATTACCTCGTCGAGGCAGGGGTCGACCCGAAGATCATCACCAACAAGGGATACGGCAAGTCCGATCCCAGAGTTCCCGGCAACAGTGACGCGGCGCGCGCCACGAACCGGCGAGTTGAAATTGGGATTGTCGATACAGCGCTTCGAATGGAAGGGCCTGCAAATTGAAAGCGTCGCGCCCGATCGACAATCTCCAGTCCCTAGCCCTCAGCCCCTAACCCCTTTTCCTGACGATCGTGTGGATCGGTTCGCCGAGCAGCACATCGGCGGCTTCCATCCATGCTTCGGAGAGTGTGGGATGGCAGTGGATGGTCTGAGCGAGTTCGGTGGCGGTGAGCTCGGCGCGGACGGCGGCGGTGGCCTCAGCGATAAGGTCAGTTGCCTGGAAACCGATCACTTGCGCTCCGAGCAACTGCTCCGTTTGGGCATCCGCAATCCACTTGACGAAGCCGCTCGCGTGGCCGATAGCCTGAGCTTTTCCTAGTGCCCCAAAATTGAATTTGCCGGTCTTGACTTCCCCGCCTTGCTTCAACGCATCCTGCTCTGTCAGCCCGACCGCCCCGACTTCCGGTGAGGTAAAGATGCAATAGGGAATGAGTTTTTCATTTTTGCGGCGCTGCCGAGTGCATGCGTTCTCGGCGGCCACCAGCCCTTGCGACGTGGCGGCATGCGCCAACTGAGGACCTCCCGTGACGTCGCCGATCGCATAGATCGTTGACACCTGAGTTACGCCGTATTCATCGACCTCGATGAAACCGTGTTGATTGGTGCTGAGTCCGGCGTTCTCGAGCTGCAGCTCCTGCGTCACCGGTTTACGCCCTAAAGCGGCCAACAGCAGATCCGCCTCGACCGCTTCTCCGCCCGCGGCTCCCCGCACGGCATGTTCATCTGCAGTGATGTTCTCGAGACTCATGCCCGTTAGTATGCGAATGCCCAACGTCTTCTCCATCTGGCGACGCAACTCGCGGCGGACGTCCGCGTCCAGGAATGCGACGATATCCTCGAGTATCTCAACGATCGTGACCTGAACCCCCAATTGCGCCAACATGCAGGCAAACTCGCAGCCGATGACTCCACCGCCCAGAACTAACACACGGCTTGGGGCCGATCTCAGGTCGAGGAACGCGCGGCTCTCGACCACCCGTCCGTGGCGCGGCATAAAGCCAGGCATCGAGGAAGTCGCGCCGGTAGCGATAATGGTCTTCTCGGCCCCGATTGCCGCGTTTCCGGAACTTGAATTCACAACAATGCGCTTGCGGCTCTCGAATGACGCCGTCCCCTCGAAGACCTTCACGCCGTTCGCTGCCAGCAACTGCTTCACGCCGCCGCGCAAGTTACGAACCACCTGATCTTTCCGCTCGGCCATGGCGGAGTAATCGAAAGAGGCCGATTCGGTCTTGAGACCCAGGCTTGCCGACGACCTCATCCGCGCATAAAGGTCGGAAGTGTGGATCAACGCCTTGGAAGGAATGCAGCCGTAATTCAGACACGTCCCGCCCAGATACTCCCGCTCGACCAGAGCGACGGAAGCACCCAATTGCGCGGCTCGAATCGCTGCCGGGTACCCTCCCGGCCCTGCGCCGATTACCACTACGCCAAACGTTTCCACAGTGATATCTCCTCGAGTTTTTGTTTTATGGCATTCGCAAATCGGGCGGCGGTGGCGCCGTCGATGATGCGATGATCGGAAGACAGCGTCATTTTCATGATGTCCCGGACAACAATCTGGTCGTCTTTGACCACCGGTTGCTTGAGCGTGCTCGACACCGCAAGGATGGCGCTCTCACCGGGATTGATGATGGCCGTGAAATTCTCGATATCCAGCATCCCCATGTTAGAAATAGTAAAGGTGCTGCCGCCCATTTCATCAGGCGTGAGTCTGCCCGCGCGTGCCTTGGCAATCAACTCGGTGGCGGCGGCGTGCAGTTCCGCCAGACTCAACTCCTCCGCGTCTCGGATCACCGGCACCACCAACCCCTGCTCGAGGTTCACCGCCAAGCCCAGATGAACCCTGCTGTGCCAGCGAACGTTCTTGCCGTCCGTAGTGCTGTTCACCACCGGGAACTCGACAAGGCTGAGCGCCACAGCTTTCTGAATGAAATCCGTCACGGTGTAAGGCGCGCCCTGTGCCTTCAGCTCGGAACGGAAATTGACCAGTTCAGTCATATCCACGGCCACGGTGACGAAGAAGTGCGGCGTGGTCGTAAAACTCTCGGTGAGCCGCGAGGCGATCGTCTGGCGCATTCGGCTCATGGGCTGCGGCTTTTCAGCGATGGCTCTTTCGACCACCGCCACGGTAATACGTCCCTGGCCGTTCTGGCCGTCCAAGGTCAGGACGTCGATGTTCTCCTTGGCCGCGAGACGCTTCGCCGCCGGGGTGATGCGAAGCCGGTCGTACCCCTTCGACTCGAGATATTTTCTTACGTCCCGCTCCACAATCCTGCCCAAAGGACCCGTCCCCACGATCGACGTGGGATTGATGGCGGACTCCCGGGCTAGCTTGGCGGCGCGTGGGCTGATGCGGAACACTTCCGGGACCGCCATCACGCTAGGCGCGGGATGCTGGGGCGGTTCGCGAACCTCCCCTACAGGCGCGGCGGGCCGCTCGAAGCGCGCTTCGGCCATTCCTCTCGAGGGTGACAGTGCGGCTGGACTCGGGATTTCTGTTGAGGCGGCTACCGGATGCGGCGTTCGAAACTCGGGCGACGCAGCTGCCACTTCCGGAATGGCCTCGCCAGGATCACCCACAAAACCGACTGTTGTGTTGATGGGGACAGTGCTCCCTTCCTGGACTACCGTCTTCAGCAAGGTGCCCTCGAAAAAGCTCTCGACCTCGAGGAGGGCCTTGTCCGTCTCGATCTCGAAGAGGATGTCGCCTTTGGCGACGGGATCTCCTACTTTCTTCCGCCAGCGAACCAGCGTGCCCACTTCCTCAGATTGCCCCAACTTGGGCATCGTGATCGGTCGAACCATAGTCGTGATCCCTTCTTGGAGTGCGGCAGCTCCGCTGCCGCACTCCACGCATCCCGTTACAGTATGGCTTTCGCCGCCTGGAAAATGTCATTCGCGTTGGGCAAGAAGACGGCCTCGAGAACGTGCGATTGCGGCGCAATGCCATCCTTGGCCCCCACGCGCATGATGGGCGCATCGAGATAATCGAAAACGTGTTCCTGAATCGTGGAAACGATTTCGCCCATAAAGCTGCCGATGGTCACCGACTGGCTCACCACCGCGCACCGCCCCGTCTTTTGCACCGAAGCGATGATGGTTTCCTTGTCGAGCGGAATCAGGCTGCGAATGTCGACCACCTCGGCGCTCACGCCCAATTCCGCCTTCAGTCGGTCGGCGGCTTTGAGCGCATCGAGAATTGCCGGCCCCCATCCCACCAGCGTGATGTCCGTGCCCGCCCGCTTGACGTCCGTGACACCCAGCGGCACCAGGTACTCTTCTTCCGGCACGACGCCTTTGACGCCGTAGAGCAGTTGAGATTCAAGGAACAACACCGGGTTGTTATCGCGAATGGCCGATTTCATCATGCCCTTGGCATCGTAGGGTGTGGCCGGGTACGCCACGTACATGCCCGGAATATTCGCCACGCTCGATTCGAGGGTTTGCGAATGCTGCCCGCCGTAGCCCTTGCCGCCTCCGATCGAGGCACGAATGACCAGCGGGATTTCAACCTGCGCGCCGGACATGTAATGCCATTTGGCGGCTTGGTTGCACACCTGATCGCCGGCCATCAACAGGAAGTCCATATACATGAGCTCAGCCACCGGCCGCAAGCCGATCATGGCGGCGCCCACCGCCGTCCCGCAAATTGCGGCTTCTGAAATCGGCGTGTTGAAAACCCGCTCGCGGCCGAAAGTCTCCAGCAGGCCTTTGCTGAGCTTGAATGCTCCCCCGTATTCGGCCACGTCTTCACCATAGAAGATGACGCGCGAATCGCGTTTCATCTCCTCGATTAAAGCTTCCTTGATGGCGTCACGATAGGTAATCTCGCCGTTGGTCCTTTTGATTGCGGGAGGCGGTTCGATGATCCTCACTTTTCGATATTGGGGCGGGACGGTCTCGACGTGAGTGTCCGTGTACATGTACTTGATCACGTCCTCGGGGCGGGGATCGGCGGCGTCTGCGGCACGCCGCGCGGCGCGCGCATTGCGCTCGCGGACGCGCGACTCGACCTCGGCCACACCCGCTTCGTCCAGAACCGCGCTCTCTCGAAGCTGTGCCGCGAGATTGGTGATGGAGTCCACCGCTTTCCAGGCCGCTTCTTCCTCGCGCGTGCGGTACTCGTTGCGCGGGTCGCTCAGGGAGTGGCCGTAATAGCGGTAGGTGTTTACATCCAGAAAAACGGGGCCCTGGCCGTTGCGGCACAGTTCCGCGGCGCGCAACATCGCGTCGCGAACGGCGAGCACGTCCATGCCGTTCACCACCTCAGCGTGCATGTTGCAGTCTGAGAAACCCGCCGCACGCCGCGCCAGGTGCGCCACGCCCATCACCTCGTTGTCGGCGCGGCCCGTCATGCCGTAGTGGTTGTTGAGCACGAAAAAGACGATGGGTGCGCCGAAGGGGTGATCGCCGGCTAGTTCGTTCGTGAACTGAACTTGCGAGGCGAAATTCAATGATTCGAGCACCACGCCGTTCGCATACGCGCCGTCACCCGCAAAGCAGCAAACCACCGCGCCGTTGCGCAGATAGCGGCTTCCCACCGCCGCCCCGGTGGCGATGGGAACGCTGCCGCCCACGATGGCGTTCGCTCCCAGGTGGCCGACCGTGAAGTCGGCAATGTGCATGCTGCCGCCGCGGCCTTTGCAGTAACCGTCTTCTTTTCCGAAAAGCTCGGCAAGAGTGCGATACACGTGATCCTCGAGAGCCTTCTCGAGGAGTTCCGCGTGCATTGCGGCTTTCGACTCGGGGACGCGCCGGCGCAGCCGCTCGTCATCCATGGCGCGGATAGCCTGGCAGCCCCGAGCCAAGCTGTCGCCGTGGCCGCGGTGCGTGCTGGTGATGTAATCCTTCAGGTTCAAGGCGCTGCACGCCCCCACAGAAGCGCCTTCCTGGCCGATCGAGACATGCGTCGGCCCGCGGTAATTGAAATCCTTGATCGGCTCGTAGGCGCCGGAGCGCAGCTTCACGATCATCTCTTCCATCTCGCGGATCATCAGCATGTCCTCGAGAAGAGCGACAGCCGTGTTCGCTTCGATGCGGCCTGCCTCGAGCTCGCTTCGCAGGTCACCCTTGAACCGGTAGCTCGGAATCTTCCCACAGTCGATTTCGAAGGGCCGGAAATCCGGTCTTAAATCGCTGAGGTAACTTACGCTGGTTTTTGTGCTTCCCAATGCGTCCTCCTTGTCGGAAGTCGAGAGTCAAGAGTCGAGAGTCAAAAGTAAAGAACCGCGGACTCTGTCACGGGGGTGCGCCGTACCGGCGCGTCTTACGAGGTCGAAGGTTGAGAACGAGAACCCAACCCTATTCGACTCCGGGTTTTTGACTCTCGACTCTCGACTTTTGACTCTCAACTGTTCTCACGTCCGCACCACCTCTACGCCGTCCTTGCGGAGTCGGCTCGAGAACTTTCGATCAACCTGCTTGTCCGTTATCAGCACTTGAACTCGACCCAACTGTCCAGCGCACGCAAACGAAACCTTGCCCACCTTGCTGTGGTCCGCCAGAAGAAAAACCTGGCGCGCGTGTTGCATAACGAGTTCCTTGGTATAGGCTTCGCTCGGATCAGTGGTGGTAAGCCCATCCTCAAGCGTGAGTCCGATCGTCCCCATGAACGCTTTATCCACGTGTACCTCGTCCAAGGTAAGACGCGTCAGCGGGCCAACCAGCGTCTGGCTGAGGCGACGGAACTCACCACCGATCAGGATCACCCGCGGTCCCTGCGCTGCCAGCTCAATGGCGGCGCGCAGGGAATTGGTAACCACGGTAAGGTTCGAGCGGTCGCGGATCAATCGCGCCAATTCCAGGACCGTGCTTCCCCCATCCAGAAAAATCGTGTCGTTGGGCTGGATGAATTTGAGCGCCGCCTGAGCGATGCGTTGCTTTTCTCTGGCGGCGATCGAAGTCTTGTCGTCGAACAGCGGCTCCTCGAGCCGGCTTTCCGTGCCCACCCCACCGCCGTGAACGCGCCGCACTTCGCCCAGGCTCTCGAGTTGAGCCAAGTCCCGGCGAACCGTGGCCGCTGAAACCTCAAGCCGGCGGGACAACTCCTCGACACTCACGACGTGATCGATGCGCAGGATTTCCCGCAGCCGCTCGAGGCGTTTCGGTGCGAGTTCCCTTGGCTTGCCCGATTTCAATCGTTCACCTCGAATGCGGGTCCTGTCATGCTGCGCGGAGCGAAGCATCTCTGTAGTTTGCCTCGGCCCGGGCCTATGTTCAATTCTGATTGATTATATGACAGATTTGATCGAAATCAATCAAATTCTTCCGCACCGCAGAAGCGTGGAGGATTGACGACAAAGGGCCCTTTCCCAGCGTCTCAGCGACTCTGCGGGGCGAGAGGTTGCGGGAGGGCGTCTCGCACACCACGCAGGCCTGCGCTGACCATCCGCGCCTGTAATTATCCCACGTGATATCATCAGACCTTCGAGTGGATCACTATGGAACTGATTTTCGCCTCGGCGCGCGAACAAGCCAAAGCGATCAGAGAAAAGCAAATCTCCTCGGCAGAGCTTACGCAAGTGTGTCTCGCGCGAATCGCCGAGGTCAATCCCAAGCTGAACGCCGTCGTGCAACTTCCCGCGGCAACGGCGATGGCCGAAGCCCGCGCGGCTGACAGGGCTCTGGCTCGCGGCGAAATCAGAGGGCCGTTGCACGGCGTTCCGTTTACGTTGAAAGACGCCATCGAGACAGAGGGGGTGGCCTCGACGGGGGGAACCCTGGGCCGCGCCAACTATGTGCCTAAGGAAGACGCCACGGTGGTGAAGCGCTTGCGCGCTGCCGGGTGCATTCTCCTCGGCAAGACGAACTGCCCCGAATTCGGCTGGGCATGGGAGAGCGACAACCTTATCTATGGCCGGACGAATAACCCTTACGACCTGTCGCTGTCGCCGGGCGGAAGCAGCGGCGGCGAATCTGCCATCATCGCAGCCGGCGGATCGCCGTTCGGCTTGGGCAGCGACGCGGGTGGGAGCGTGCGCTTCCCTGCCCATTGCACGGGAATCGCAGCGATCAAGCCGACTTCCGGCCGTGTTCCGCGTACCGGCCACTTCCCCGGCCCCGGCGGGACGCTCGATGCGCTCTGGCAAATCGGCCCGCTGGCGCGAAGCGTCGAAGACCTTAATACGATCCTGCCCGTCATTTCCGGCGTGGATTGGCGCGATCACGCCGTTGTCCCCATGCCGTTGGGCGATGCGGAAAAAGTCAACCTCAAGGCCCTGCGCGTGGCGTTTCACACTGATAATGGAATCGAGACTCCCAGCCAAGAAACCATCGACGCTGTGTTGAGTGCAGCGAAAGCCCTCGAAACAAGCGTCTCCGGCATTGAGGAGGCGCGACCGCCGGGGATTGAGCAAACCTACGATATCTATTTCGGGCTATTCACTGCCGACGGGGGTGTGGGGCTCGAAGAACTGCTCGAGGCGGCCGGAACCAGCCAAGTTCATCCACTCATGCAGCGTGTCCTGGAGTTGCAACGCTCCCACGCCAAGTCGATGGCGGCTTTCGTCGAGTTGACCGCACAATGGGACGCGTTCCGCCGCTCTCTCCTTGCTTTCATGGAGCATTATGACGTTCTCGTGTGCCCGGTCTGCTCGTTCACGGGCATGGTCCACGGTTCGACTTACGACCGCCTGCCGGCCTTCAGCTACACCATGACGTCTAACCTGACGGGCTGGCCGGCGGCGGTGGTCAGGGCTGGAAGCACTCGCGGCGGCTTGCCGATTGGCGTGCAGATCGTGGCGCGACCGTGGCGCGAGGACGTGGCACTGGCCGTGGCCGCGAGAATTGAGAAATCTTTGGGCGGTTACCAGCCCCCGCCTCTGTAGCCTGCATTGTGGTGCGGGCGTCTCGCCCGCTGTCACGCGGGCATTCCTTCGCTGCGCTCAGGACAGGCTCTGCCCGCGCCCTCCTGTTTTTCGGAACTCCTTTTCGGCGGTCTTCACGCGGGAGCGGGACAGCGGGCGAGACGCCCGCACCACACGCTGGGCCTGCCTTTGAGGTTTCATGCTAAGATGTTCCGACGCGGCGCTGATTCTGCTGCGGCTCACTTGGGGGAAGTGATGGCACCAAGCCCTATATCTTCATTCAAAGTCGGCACGCTGGCCGTAGAGGTTTACGAAGACCGCAACGCCTTAGGTCAGGCGGCGGCAACCATGGCGGCAAGCCGACTGCGTGAATTGGCGAAGCAGCACGAGAATATTCCGGTGATTTTTGCCACCGGCGATTCGCAACGGGCGACCCTGCACGCGCTCGCCGCCATGCCGGACGTGCCCTGGAATCAAGTCATCGGTTTTCGAATGGACGAATACGTGGGCCTTCCGGAGGGCCACCCTGCTTCGTTCTCGCGTTACATGCGGGAGAATCTGACGAGCCGTGTTCAGTTGCTGCACATGTATGAGATTGACGGCGCTGCGGCCAACGTGCAGAAGACCTGCTGGGAATATGCGGAGTTGCTCCGGGCGCACGCACCCTTGCTCTGCCTTCTGGGCGTTGGCGAGAACGGCCACCTGGCGTTCAACGATCCGGCGGAAGCGCTCTTCGACGACCCGGTCGACGTTAAACCGGTTACGCTGGACCTTGTTTGCCGCCAACAGCAGGTTAACGAGGGCTGTTTTTCCAACGTCGCTGAAATGCCGGAAAGGGCCATCACAATTACAGTGCCCGCGCTCTTTCGCGTGCCGGAGTTGATCCTTTCGATTCCGGGCCCACGCAAGGCACAGATTGTAAAACGGACTCTGTACGATCCCATTTCGACTGCTTGCCCGGCAACGATCCTGCGGCGGCATGCTAATGCGAGGTTGTTCCTGGACCGAGCTTCGGCGGCGGAATTGACCCTATGAAGACTATGTAGGGGCGGCCCTTGCGGCCGCCTGCGGCCTGGCGCTCGAAGGCTTTGAGCCGCAGTGCGGGCAACCACAAGGATTGCCCCTACGACGACAACGCCGGTTAGGGAACCAAAACTGTGAAGCCCAAAAAGCGCCTGCGATGGTGGATTGCGTGGACCCTGTTTTTCTCCACGGTCATCAACTACATTAATCGCCAGACGTTGTCCGTTCTGGCGCCAGTCATCTCCCAGCAATTTCACCTCAGCCACAGCCAGCTTTCGTGGGTCTTTTCCTGCTTTCAATTATCTTACGCGGGGATGTGGCTAATCGGCGGCGTGCTGCTCGACATCATCGGCACCCGGCTCGGACTTGCGCTCGCGGTCATCTGGTGGTCCATCATCAGCATGCTGACCGGCCTCGCGAATTCACTTTCTCAGTTCGCAATTTTCCGCTTCCTCCTGGGAATCGGCGAAGGCTGCAACTGGCCCGGCGCGAGCAAGGCGGTCGCCGAATGGTTTCCCGCCAAGGAGCGTGGGGTCGCAGTAGCCATTTTTGATAGCGGCTCGAGCGTCGGTGGCGCAGTGGCCGCGATCACCGTGCCCTGGATTGCCATTACGCTGGGCTGGCGATACGCGTTCGTGGTTTCCGGGGTTCTCGGGTTTCTCTGGCTGGCTTTGTGGTTGCGCGTTTATTATCCCTTGAACCGGCATCCCAGGCTCACGAGCGAGGAAAAGGATCTGATCGAAGCGGGCAGAGACACAGCCAAGGTCTCCGAGCGCGCGGGCGCCGGCCGTTGGTTGACCCTTCTCAAAGACAGCAACACCTGGGGAATCGTCCTGGGGCGCTCGCTCACCGACCCCATCTGGTGGTTCTACGTCTTTTGGCTGCCGCAATACCTGAGTGACGCGCGCGGGTTCAGCCTGAAACAGATCGCCGCCTTCGCCTGGATCCCGTTTGTGGCGGCCGACATCGGCAACTTCACGGGCGGGCTTACTTCCGGATTTCTGATCAAGCGCGGGATGTCAACCCTGCGGGCGCGGAAGTGGGTGTGCGTGGTGAGCTGTCTGCCGGTCATTGCCGGAATTCCGGCAGCCAGGGCGCACAACGCTTACGTAGCGCTGGCGCTGATCGCCTTTGCGGTCTGGGGGTACGCGAGTTGGTCCACCATGGGACTCACCTTTCCTTCCGACCTGTTCCCGCAGGATGTTGTGGCTTCGGTGACCGGAGTGAGTGGGCTGGGTGCCGGCCTTGTAGGCGCTCTATTTACCTTGGCGGTAGGAAAGCTCGTAGACCGGTTCTCGTATTATCCGGCGTTCTTCGCCGCCGCTACCATGCCTTTGCTGGCCACCGTCGCGGTGCTGATTCTACTCCGACCGCGGCAGGAAGTGGGCAGATAGGCAGGTGGGCAGATCGGCAGTGGGCAGGTCGGTAGATGGCAGAGTCCGGTGCGGTCGTGAACCCACAAGCGTTAACAACGGGCAGTGGCTATTCGGGATTCGGGCAACCGGAAGACCTTTAGGCTCGGTAACTTTGGAATCTGGAATCTGAAATTTGAAATTGGACCGGCTGATTTAGCTCTCTACAGGGCTGAAGCTTATCTCCTACTTCCCACTTACCGACCTGCCGATCTGCCCATCTGCCGACCTGCCCACTGCCTATTCTTCCTCTTCCTCCGCCGAGGGCTTATGCGCGGCGACGATCTTATCCGCGATCGGCTGCGGGACGATTTCGTAGTGTGAGTACTCCATCGCGTACGTCCCTCGCCCCTGGGTCATCGAGGTGAGGTCGGAGGCGTAGGTGAGCATTTCGGCGAGGGGCACCTGGGCTTTGACGATCGTGGACCCGCCTTTGGGGTCCATGCCCTGCACGCGGCCGCGCCGGCCATTCAGGTTCCCCATAATGTCGCCGGCATTATTCTCAGGAACCGTAATTTCGACATTCATAATAGGCTCGAGCAGGCAGGGCTTCGCCTGTTCCATACACTTCTTGAATCCCTTCGAGCCGGCGAGCCTAAACGCAATTTCAGAAGAATCCACTTCGTGGTAGGAACCGTCGAAGAGGATGACGCGGAAATCCACCATGGGACAGCCGGCCAGATACCCTTTCGCGGCTGCCTCGACGATGCCCTTCTCGACGGCAGGGATGTAGTTCTTGGGGATGGAGCCGCCGAAGATATCGTTGACGAACTCGAAGCCCGCGCCACGCTGGAGGGGTTCCACCTTGATCCAGCAGTCGCCGTACTGGCCGTGACCGCCGGTCTGTTTCTTGTGCTTGCCCTGCGCTTCCGCCTTGGCGCGGATGGTTTCGCGATAAGGAATCTTAGGGGCCTTCAAAGTGACTTCGATATTGAATCGCCGCTTGAGCTTCGAAACAGCCACTTCCACGTGCTGCTGGCCCGCGCCGGAGAGCAGGAATTCCTTGGTTTGCGGGTCGCGCGAAAAGCGCAGGAGCAGGTCCTCCTCGAGCATGCGATGGATGGCCGTGGAGAGCTTGTCTTCATCGCCGCGCGACTTCGGTTCAATGGCAAACGAGATGGCGGGCTCCGCCAGCTTCAGCTTCGGGAATACGATCGGCGCGGCCTTGTCGCCCAAGGTGTCGCCCGTCAAGGTGTCTTTGAGTTTGGCCACGGCGCCGATGTCACCGGCATGGAGCTCGGCGACAGGCGTCTGGGTTTTGCCCTGCACTATTCCGATGTGCGACAGACGCTCGCTGGTGCCTCGATTGAAGTTGCTAAGGTTGGCTTCGTTCTTGACCACTCCCGACATCACTTTGAAGTAGCTCACTCGCCCTGCAAAGGGGTCCGCCACGGTCTTAAACACGAACGCGGCAGCCGGCTGGTCATCGGCAATCTTGCGTTTGACAGTTTCCCCGCCCTCATGGTCCAGACCTTCCACCTCCTTCCGTTCCAGCGGCGAAGGAAGGTAGTCGACGATGAGCATTAGCAGATTCTCGCTGCCCAGGTTGGGAAGCCCGGCGGCAACGACCACCGGGTAGATGCGCCTTTCGCACACCGCAGCCCTCAGGCCCGGAAGCAAATGCTCCTCCGGCAGAGTTCCTTGTTCGAAAAACTCCTCCATCAACTTGTCGTTGCCCTCGGCCACCATTTCCACCAGCGCTTCGTGTGCCTTGGTCGCAGGTTCCTTCAGCTCGGCAGGGATTTCGCCCTCCTGCGCTTTGCCCGATCCGCTGGAGTCGTAGAGGTAGGCCTTCATTCGAACCAGATCAATGAGGCCGTGGAAATTCTTTTCTTCACCGATAGGAAGCTGGACAGGAACCGCGTTGCGCCCGAATTCCTTGTGCACGGCTTCGAGGGTCCGCTCGAAGCTGGCCCGGTCGCGGTCCATCTGATTGATCACCAGGGCGCGAGGCAAGCCGTATTTCTCGCAGAAGCCCCAGGATCTCTCCGTCTGCACCTCGATTCCCGCCACCGCATGGATGAGGAGCAGAGCGGCGTCGGCCGCCAGCAGCGCTCCTTCAGTTTCGTGCATGAAGATGTTGTATCCGGGCGTGTCGATGAAATTGATCTTGGTCTTGCCCCATTCCGCGTAGGCGAGCCCGGCGGTAATGGAGAACTTGCGCTGAATCTCCTCTTCATCATAGTCTGTGGTCGAGGTTCCGTCGTCCACCTTGCCAAGCCGATTCACCATGCCCGCCGCATAGAGCAGCGCAGAAACAAGCTGGGTTTTACCTGTGTCGCCGTGACCTATGAGTGCAACGTTGCGAATATCTTGTCCGTCGTAAATTCTCACCGGGAACTCCTTGAGAGTTTGGGACCGGCATTAGGCGCGCCTTGCCGGCCGCGAAGCAATTCCCCATCCTAGCACAACTCGATGTGACACTCCAACGCTGGACGGGAGGTGTTGGCAAGGCTTGACAGTGTGAGGCGCACTTCGGATGGCAGCACGAAGAACCTGGGCGCGCAGGGACGATTCACAAACCGCCCCTGCGGCCCGTCCGTCGTTAGGCGACCGGTTACTTTGTGGGTTGCGGCGGTTGAGTGTTGACAAACGATATTCCGCCATGAGGTGAATACTTCTCGAGCTCGCTGATGAGGGATTTAGCAGGGGCAGGGATCTCGCCCTTGCCTTGGATCAGAAGTTCCGAGGGGTCCACCGGATGGCCATACAGTCGCGAGTTGGCCTCGCTATCCTCAGTAACGGCAGCTCCCTTTAGAGCGATGCCGGCGAACAGGCCCCGCGACCGCGAATAAGTCAGAATCTCAGCGGTCATGAGCAGGTCCGTGGTAGCGGCAGCCGTCCGTCCCACGGGTCCGGCCGCCACCCCGACATCCGCGCCAAGCTCCCCCTTACTTTTGAGCAGCCTGCGGATGCCGCTCGGGTTCATGACTACAAGAACCACGTCGGTCTCCGATCCTCCCCACTGAAAACCAAAACTCCCACCATGCACGGCAATCATCGAAGGCGCGCCCCAGGGGCCGTCGCCGTGCCTTCGGCATACCAGCAATCCGCGCCCGTAGCTTCCCCCGATAATGAAAGCCCCTTTCTTTTCTCCGGGAACTATGCCAACGCACACCGACCTGTCGAGCAAATCCTTCGGGATTGAGTTCTCGGGCGTTTTCATGATTTCGTACATCACGACGGCAGCGCTCTCCAGCCGGTCATCGATCTTCGTGGCCTCTTTGGCCTGGAACTCGACCGGCAGGCTGAACAAAACCATCAATACACCAATCACCAGTTTTTTCACCGTGTCATCCTCCTGAGTAATGGACTTCGTAGCTGGTTGCGTGTCTTTACGGGCATCCCGACACAATTGAGATGCTTAAGCTTTCGAGAGAGTTGAGTTCGCGTCCCTGGATCCTGAACCTATCTGCCCAGAAGTCCTATTCTACCCCAGGGCGGCCGCGGATGCCTTCAAAAAAAAGTCCTTGACAAACTACGCTTAATATGATAGGCTAGAAAGCGGGGTTGAGTTGTTTTGCCATGAACGCACGGACCTCTCCGGATGATTCGCCGGTCTGCCTCCAAGCCAGACAGAATGTCACTGGTTCTCCGCCGTCCCAGACCCACTCGCGGCCTGATGGCAACGGGCCAGCTTCGCTGCCGCACTCTAAAATCGAGGGAACAAAGCGAGAATGTCTATGAAAACAAAGGACCGCTCTGCAAAACTCGCGAGGTGGAGTGCCGCAGCGAAGCTGCCGCCTTCCTTCCCAATGTCCCCAATCCTGTCTCGACGCGATTCCGAAGTGGCAACTACCTTGCCGCGTTCCTAAAATCGACAGGCGGACCGGGAATGTCAGTGAATGTAAGGAGGCACTTATGAGTACGGGAATTATTTTAGCCGTCATAGCTCTTATGGCACTTACTGTCGGGTACTTAGCGTTCCGAAGCCTGCGGGCCTATTTCAAGCTCCGCGGGAAGAGGCTGGTCACCTGCCCTGAGACCGAGCACTCTGCGGCAGTGGATTTAGACGCCCTGCATCTGGCGAAGGATGCGGTATTCGGCACACCGCAGCTTCGCCTGAGCGAGTGTTCTCGCTGGCCGGAACGGCAAGGATGCAGCCAGGAATGTTTGAAACAGATCGAAGTAGCGCCGCAAGGCTGCCTGGTTCGACGCATCGTCGCCGACTGGTATGCCGGCAAGACCTGTGTGATCTGCGGCAAGCCGGTGGACGCAGCCGAGCAATGGGTGGGGCACGTGCCGGCGCTTCTGAATACGGACAAAAAGACCCTTTATTGGGATAAGCTCGCCCCCGAGAAACTGCCCGAGGTATTCCATACTCACTCGCCCGTTTGCTGGTCCTGCCACATCGCGGAGACCTTCCGCCGCGACCATCCGGATTTGGTCGTCGACCGGCCTGCAAGGTGGTGAAGAAAGAGCTTATTCTGAGTCTCGCGCCGCAGGGCCGCGTTGTATAATAACCGTTCGCACTGTGGGCAACTGAATTTCGGACTACCATCCTTTAAGCCCCTTTCTGGCGAGGAGGGGAATGCGAGGGGAATCCCTGAACCCTGATTCTGAATCGGAAAACTCATGAACCAAAACCTGTCCAGCGTGCTGCGCTTCTGCCTGATGGTCGCTTTGATTCTCGCTTCCTGTCTCACCGCCGCCCGGCCTGGTTTGGAAAGCCCGCAATTGGGAAAGCCGGCTGTTTCGAAGCCTGCCGGCAAGAGTTCCGTGGCAGGAGCGCCCGTTCAAACCCAACGTAATATCGGCAAGGCCTATTACGAGCAGGGCAAATACACCGAGGCGATCGAGCAGTTTCAGAAGATCGTGGCTTCGGGGAAGGCCTTGGCCACCGATCACTTTGACCTCGGCCTTTCGCTGATGCAGGCCAACAAGCTGGACGAAGCTTTTGGCGAGTTGACTACCGCTACACAGATGGACCCCAAGCTCGTAGCCGTCGATTACAACCTGGGCATCCTGTACAAGCGCGAACTTCGCTATCCCGATGCTGAGGCGGCTCTCAAGCGGGTTATTGCCGCCGACCCGGAAGACCCTGCCGCTTGGTTCAATCTTGGAGAAGTCTACTTCGCCGAGAAGCGCTTGGAGGATGCGCGCGAGGCATGGGAGCACGTTGTCAATATGGGTTTCGGCAAAGGGCAGAACTTCTACGTCGCGGCCTTATTCCACACCTTCACCACCTATGTCCGCCTGAAACGCGACGCGGACGCGCAGAAGGCTCTCAAGGTTCACGAAAAGATGCGAGACAAAGTCCCTAGTATTTCGCTTCAGAACCCCGCTCTGGAGGGAGGCAAATACGGAGCCGTGCTTCTGCCTGCACTGCCGCCTTCGGAGCCCGGGCCAAGCAAGCGCCTCGAACGGGTGACCTTTGCTGACATCACCGGGCGCCTGGGCCTGACGTTGCCGACCCAGCAAAGCGTTCCGGCGGACTCTCAAGTTCAGATTAAAGCGGCAGATTATTCTCTCGATTACGCGCGGCGGAATCTCGTTCCTCTCTTCGGGCCTTCCCTGGCGTTCGGCGATTATGACGGCGACGGCCGCTTGGACATCTACGTGGTCAACCCCGCCGGCTCCAACCATCTCCTGCACAACAATGGCGACGGGACATTCACTGAAGTCACGGACAAGGCGGGCGTGGCCGGGCCGGGCGCTACCCTGTCCGCCACCTTTGCCGACTATAACAACAGCGGTAAGCCCAGCCTTTTCGTGGCCGGCCTGGACGGCGTGCGGCTCTACCGGAATATGGGCGATGGGGTTTTCCAGGATGAGACAGAAAAAGCGGGCCTGAGTCCGACTCCCGGCGAGCTTGACACCCAAGCGGTGCTGTTCGACGCCGACGTCGACGGCTTTCTCGACTTGGTGGTCACGGCCTATACGAATCTGAACGATCCGCCCAAGAAAGACTCTTTCGCTTTCCCCAGTGATTTCGCCGGCGGCACGACACGCTTTTATCGCAACAATGGCGACGGCACTTTCACAGAAGCCACTCCCTCTTCAGGGCTGGCCTCGGCCAAGGGACGCATGCGCGGCGCAGTCTTCGCGGACTTCGATAATGACGGCTACACCGATCTCTGCTTCTACCGTGACGACGGCCCGCCTTTGCTCTACGCAAACCTGGGCGAGGACAAGTTTGTGAACCGGACCGCCGAGGCAGAGCCTGCGTTTGCTCATTGGGTGGCCTACGCCGTGCAAGTGGCGGATTTCAACCATGATGGCCGATTCGACCTGGCCCTTTGGGGGCCCAAAGGCTATCAGGTGCTGATGAACCGGGGCGATTGGAAATTCGCTCCTCTTGCTTCGCTTCCGCCCATTTCCGCCCCGGCGGGTATCTTTGGATTTCGCGGCACGGTGGTGGATGTGAACGGGGACAGCTTTGGGGATCTGCTTACACGCGATGCGGGAGGCAAGTGGCGTCTGCTCGTCAACCAATTCGGCAAGTTCCGGGAAGGAAACATCAGCATCCCGCCAGGCACGGCAAGTACCGTTGCCACGCTCAGCCCCACGTGGTTGAGCAATCCCGGCAAATTGGACTTGGTGGGGCTCGCCACCAACGGTCAATTGCTCGCCTATGAAGAAGAAGGGCCCACGCCGCACTGGTTGGAAGTGAAGATGATCGGTTACAAAAGCAACGCGGAAGGAATCGGCAGTCTGGTCGAGGTCAAAGCAGGCAACTATTACAACAAGATTCTGGTAACGGGAAATCCCATCCGGGTTTTTGCCGGAAACCTATCCAAGGTTGATGTGGTGCGCGTCACCTGGCCCAACGCGGTCATACAAAACTGGATTGACGTGCCCACCGACAAGCCGATTGACGTCCGGGAGTCCGAACGTCTGGCTACCTCCTGCCCCCTGCTTTACGCCTGGAATGGCGAGCGTTATGTGTTTGTCACGGATGTTCTGGGCGCGGGCCCGCTCGGCGAGCTTAACCCGGACGGAACTCGCATCAAACCCTTCCCTGAGGAGTTTGTGCGCCTGCCGCATGACCTGCAGGCCCAGAACGGCCGGTACGTTTTCCAACTCACCGACGAATTGAGGGAAGCTGATTTCTTTGATGAGCTTCGACTCTTGGCGGTAGACCACCCTGCCGGCCAGGAGATCTACTCGAACGAGATTTATGCCTCTTCGCCTCAGCCTCCGGCGCTCTATTCCGTGCGCGAAAAGCGCTTCCCGATTTCGGCGGTTGACGATCGGGGCCGCGACGTCCTGCCCTTGCTCTTGAAGCAGGATGGTGAGTATCCCACCGATTTCGCCCGCCATCGCATCCTTGGCCTCGCCGAGCATCACTCGCTTACGCTGGATTTGGGAGACTTGCCGGCTTCCGCGCGTGTTTCATTGTGGTTGAACGGTTGGGTGTATTGGACGGACTCGAACGGTTCGCGCGCCTTGATGTCCAATAAGCAGACCGAACTGATTTCTCCCTACTTGCAAGTTCGCAACGCGCAGGGTGAATGGCAAACCGTGATTCCGGATATGGGCCTGCCGAGCGGCACGCGCCGCACCATGCGAGTCGACTTAACCGGCAAGTTCCTCACCTCCGACCACCATGTGCGCATCGTCACCAACCTCTGCGTCTACTGGGACCAGGTCTTTTTCTCATTGGACGATGCCCCGGCGCCTGCTCCGTCCGAGCTTCCGCTCCTCTCCGCGGACCTGCATTACCGCGGATTCTCAACCCCCGTCAGCGATCCGGAACACCATCGCCCCGACTCCTTCGATTATGAAAACGCGCTTGCCACCGCTCCCTGGAATCCCCTGCTTGGTAAGTACACGCGCTATGGCCCGGTGGAGAAACTGCTCGCTCGCGCTGATGATCAGTTGGTGGTGATGGCGCCGGGCGACGAAATTACGGTGAGCTTCGATGCCGGAAGGCTCCCCGCCCTACAGCCCGGGTGGGCGCGCGAATTCTTTCTCTATACGAACGGCTGGGCGAAGGACGGCGAGCCCAACACCGCTTTTTCCGCAACCGTCCAGCCGTTGCCCTTCCACGGAATGGCGAACTACCCGCCCGGCGCAACTGACCACGCGCCTTCGGGCGACGAGTACCGGCGTTACCAGCACGAGTATTTAACTCGCCCCAGGCTTTTGCTGATTCCGCCCCTCGCCCCGGCCGTTAACTAGGGGCCGGGTGCTGGGGACTCGGGGCTGGGAGCAATGGGCGCCCGCTTCCGTGGGGGCGGCACGGGTAAGGCAGAGCCGCACCACAGCAAGTCATTCCCGCGCAAGCGGGAATCCATCGGCGGAATTGAGTGAAGCCTTTTCGCACGTCGATATTTAAGACCCTCTCCGGGAGTTGACATGATGCACTCACATATTGGAACGGTACTGGCCACTACGATGGCGGCAGTTGCAGTGTTCGCACTGGCGGCCGGCGGCAAGCTTATCGCCACAGAATTTCCGCAGACCGAGATTTCAAACGGCAAGCTTCGCGTGAAGTTATATCTTCCCGATCCTAAGAATGGATATTATCGTGGCACACGGTTTGACTGGTCAGGAGTCATCGCCAGCCTCGAATATGAAGGGCACAACTATTACGGGCCGTGGTTTGACAGGATCGACCCGCCTATCCACGATTATATTTTCAAGGGAACCGAAGTAGTGGCGGGCGCCTGCAGCGGCATTTCAGGGCCCGTCGAGGAGTTCCAGACCAATGATGCAGCCCTCGGGTGGAACGAAGCCAAGGCCGGCGGGACTTTTATCAAAATCGGCGTCGGGGTGCTTCGAAAGGCCGGCGCGAGCTATGACGCGTACACGCTGTATGAGATCGTGGACCAGGGGAAACGGACGGTCAAACTGCATTCCGATTCCGTCGAGTTCACGCAGGAGTTGACTGACCCGTCTTCAGGCTATGGCTACGTGTACCGCAAGATCGTGCGGCTTAAAGAAGGCAAGCCGGAGATGGTGCTCGAGCACAGTTTGAAGAACACCGGCCGCCGCACGATCCATAGCGCCGTTTACAATCACAATTTTCTGGTGCTCGACAAACAGCCGCCCGGTCCCGATTTCTCTATCTCGGTCCCCTTCCAGATTCATCCCACGCAGTCGGCTGACGAGCGCTTCGCGAAGGCTCAGGAGAACCGCATTGTCTTTGCGAAAGCCCTGGAGAATGAAGATATGGTGGAAATCCCCTTTCGGGGTTTCGGCGACACTCCTAAAGACTACGACATTCGCATCGAGAACCCCAAAGTGGGCGCGGGAATGAGGATTCAAGGAGACCGCCCGCTGTCGTTTGTCAACTTCTGGTCGATGCGCAAAGTCCTCGCCATGGAGCCCTTCATCGCCATGACGATCGACCCGGGCCAGGAATTTACCTGGAATACCCACTACGAGTATTACACCCTCTCGGCGAGCCGGACTCCTTAAAATGCCGGCCACATCGCGAGCCTCATGGCCTGAGTGTCATCCATGCGGCGAGCAGATCCATGGGCCAGTGCATGAAGATCAAGCGGGGGAGGGCGCGCGTGTGCAGATAGATGAGTTGGATGACGACGATCAAAGGGATAAACTGGAGGAAGCGGAACAGCATGAGCCGCCAGTCGAGGACCAGGGGAAACAGGCTATGCTCGAAGGCCCACCAGAACCCTACCACCGTCACCGTGACCCAGGTCTTGCCGGTCAGCGCCTTGAGCCGGGCGGCACAATAAGCCTGGTAAATGGCTTCTTCGGTGGGCGACCAGACGAGCCAGAAGACAGACAAGCTGTAGTAGACGGCCCAAGGCGGAAGATGGCGCGCGGAGAGGAGGCCCGGTGCCAGACCCTTAGGGTTGAGATGGGTTGTTCCATAAACCAGCCAGGACGCAAGCGTCCCGCCGCCCCCCACGATGGTCGGGAAGAGGATGAGGAAGAGCGCGAGGCCCCAAAGCGCCTCCCAACCAAGCCGGGATCGATCGACGCCGAAAAGGTCAACGAGCCGGATACCTTCCGAACGCGCCTGTCGCCAGAGCAGGAGTAGACATCCGATGTCGATGAGGGTTGCATAGACAGTCCACCACGGCGCCTGAGCGCGCCAAGGAGAAGGATTACCCCGGAGCCAGAGGACGGCCGCCAATCCGCCTTGCACCAACAGCATCAGGCAGGCCCGGGCCGGCGTCAGAGCTAGAGGTCCCCACCACCCGATGCGGCCGGATTGCACGCGTTGTTGGATTGCGGAGGCGGAGTTGGGGGTCAGCACTTCGTCCATCGGGTTTTCACCTCTTTGCCAGTCTCCTGAGGTAGTCCTCGACTTCCCTCAACCGAAACAGTCTGGCGAGGAGCGCCAACAGCACCAAACCTACTGAACTCACGATTACCAAAACGAGCAGCGCCTGATGGGTGGTTTGCCAGCCAAGACCCGCTCCCAACCAATTACTCAGCTTGAAGCACGCGACTCCCGCCAGCGCTGAAATCGCGCCAATCTTAAGGAAAAACACCAGAAACGCGTGGCCCTCGCGGTTGCGGATTCGGCGATTCAACAGAAAATGGAGAATCACTGTGCAAGCGGTGATCCCCAGGGAACTCGCCCAGGCAAGACCAAGGTACTGAAAGTGGTGGGCCAGCCACCAGTACGCGGGGAGGCTAAGGAAAGTAATCCCTGTACCCACGACGGCGGGCGTAATGGTGTCGCGAGCGGCGTAGAAAGCACGCGCCAGGATATTCTGCATCGCCCAGGCGAACATGCCGAGGGAAAACACCCGCAGGGCGGCAGAGGTGGCTTCGAAATCGCCTCCTTGCAGGCGCGTGTGCGAGAACAGGAAATGGACAAGCGGCGTGCTCTGGGCGATGATCAAGGCGGAAATCGGGAGAAGCGGGATGAGCAACCCTTTCAGCGTGGCGTTCACGGCACGGTTGAGTTCTTCGAGTTTCCCCTCCGAATAAAGCTGTGCCATAAAAGGAAACGATGCCACCCCCACCGACATACCGACCACGCCCAGCGGAACGCGCATCAGCGACTTCGCGTACGTCAGCCAGGTGATGGACGCGCGGCCCAGGAAAGAGCCGAACCAGCGGATGATCCAATCATCCGTAGCAGGGAGAGAGAGTGCGAGCATAATTGGAATCGAGAGTTTGATGAACGACCGGAAGCCGGGATGCCGGATGTCGAGGCTGGGAGCGAACCGGGCTCCAGCCCGGCGTGCGCCGTAAATCTGGAGAAGGAAATTCCCAAAGAACGCGCCAGCCACCACTCCCAGCGCGAATCCTGTCATGCCGATTCGCGAAGAAAGCAACAGTCCACCGAGAACGACCCCGAGGTTATAGATCACCCCACCAAGGGATGGGATGACGAATCTCCCCTTGGCGTACTGGACGGCCGTCAGAATGCTTCCCAGGTAGAAGAAAATCTGCGCGGGCAACATCACGCGGGTCAGAAACACAGTTTGCGCCTTGGCTGGGGGAGCAAAACCCGGGGCGATGGCTGCAACCAAGTGAGGTGCGAAGATCTCCCCAATCCCCACCAAAGCCACGACTACCAACCCCATCACCGAGACCACCGTCGAGAAGGCGCGCCACCCCTCGTCCTCCCGGTTTTCGGCCATGTAGCGGGCGAAGACGGGTATAAAGGTCACGCTAAGAGCGCCGGCGGCTACCAGGTAATTCAAGAAATCGGGCAGCGTGAAGGCTGCGTAATAAGTGTCGGTGATGGCGTTGGCGCCACTCGTGTGGGCCACCGTCCACTCGCGAAAGTAACCCAACACGCGGCTCACCAACACCCCCGCCATCACGATCCCGGAGGCTTTGGCGATGCGGCTCGTGACACTCGAAGAGGCCATTTGAAAATGCTATCTCTCTGGGAAGGGGAAGCGCTTCCGGCAATGACTGCAACGTGCCATCTTGGGACGGAACAGGAGGCGTTCCGCGGCGGTACGCCGAGAACGGCGGTAGTTGCCGCTGCCACAATAGGGACAGCGGCCTGATTCCTGGTTCGAGGAGCCAGCGGCGTCTGCTTGCTTCCCGGCGTTCGGCTGAGCTTTCTTGCCGGCGGTTCTTGAAGCGCTTGGCTCATCAGGGTGTCTGACATAGGGAAACCGCTTGCCGCACCTCTCGCAACGTGCCATCGGCGGGCGTTGCAAGGCTTTTTCCAGGGCAGTGCGCTCGGTACGATGGTATTTCGAGCTGCCGCAAGACGGACATTTGGGCACGTCCTCACTTGAGGATCTGGCTTGGGCCGCCTTTTGGGGGACTTCGCCTGGGGTGTTCTCTTTGGTCATTTTTGGAACTTGTTTCTCCTCTGCCGGTTGAGATCCGGCTGCCGGCGCCTCCGCCAACTTCGTCGAGTTCGGATGTCCGGGGTGCGGAAAGCGCAGGCCACAGACCTCGCAACGAGCCATTGGTGCATGGCGCAAGATCCGTTCCCCGGTGGTTCGCTCCGTCCGGTGGTATCCCTTGCTGCCGCAAGCCGGACAGTGGAACACGTCCTCGTTCGGAAAGTCAGCCGCGGCGACTGGATGCCCTTCCGGTTCGGGGCTCGCCTCCGGCCTCACTAAACCCTCTGGTTCACCCCCAAACCCGGGTACGCTTATCGGCTGTTTCCCTGCCTGGGATGAGCCATCAGGTTTTCTAGTATGCCTCGGCAGATAGCGCGCCGCCCGACACCGCGAGCACTTTTGCAGTCGATACCCGAAGGCCCGCGCAAGGTTGTACTTGAAGTCGTGCGGGACGGGATCGGTTTTTGTCGCGCCGCATTTGGGACATGGCGGAATCATGACCGACAATCGTGACAGAGACGTTACAACGGCATTACATTAGCAGACGCCAACCGAGTCCGCAACCCGGAAGTGCGTCACTTGCAAGTGTCCAGGCGCCTATAAGGCCGCCGTACTTCCCACGGAGGCGGCTCCTTTGCGCAATCCCTTGTGGTGACGCCATCTGCTGGCGAGCCTCCCACCGTTCGCGTACTGCGCACTTCGTAATCAGGCAGCTTGCATTTTTGTCCAAAATCTGTTTGAAATGTTGGGGCCTGGAAGGCAGGGGGACCGGAGCAGGTAGGAAGTTCTGGTCCGCAGGAGGTCTTATGCGTAAGCTCATGGGGCTTGTTTTCATCGTTGCAATCTTTGTTTCTTCCGCCCACGCTCAATCCCCCGAGCAGCCAAAAGACTACACCGCCCACGTAGTGGGCTACGCACATATGGACATGGCCTGGCTTTGGCGCTGGGAGGAATCCATCTATGACATCATGTACAACACCTTCAGCAACCAGCTTAAGCTGATGGACCAGTTCCCTGATTATACTTATGCCCAGGATCAGGCCGTTGTGCTCGAAATGATGGAGCGTTACTTTCCCGACATCTTCAAGGGAATGGTCCAAAAGGCCAGAACCGGCAATTTCATCCCCGTCACTTCCAGTTGGGTGCAGATGGACGAAAACGTTTCGGACGGCGAGTCGCTGGTGCGCCAGTTCCTCTACGGCCAGAAATATAGTAAGGAAAAGTTCGGCCATTATATTCGGGCCGCATGGCAGCCGGACGTGTTCGGCCATCCTTACTCGATGCCGCAGATCGCACACCAAGCCGGCATTGAACTCTATCTTTTCAACCGGCCTCACGATCCGTCCCGGCCGCCCATCATCTGGTGGCAGGGTCTGGACGGGAGCCGGGTGTTGGGCTACACCACGCCCGGCGAGTACACTCAGCCCATGGACCATGAGCACACCACCGTACTGGGGATGAAGAACGCGGATCGCGCCGGGGTTAAGAACATCATGGTGCTGTACGGCATGGGGGATCACGGTGGCGGTCCAAACCCCGAAGACGTGGCGGGAATTGCGAAGTTGAACGCTTCCCCCAATGATGTGCGGGTGAGGACCACTAACGTCGCGGATTACATTGATATCCTGCTCACCGAAAAGAGAGACTTCCCGGTCGTGGCGGGCGAGATGCAGAATGTTTTTCCCGGGTGCTATACAACCCAAGTAGATATGAAACGCCATAATCGGCAGGCCGAGCAGCTCCTTCTGGATGCCGAGAAGATGTCGGAACTGGCGGTATTCTTTGACTACCGGGATTACTACCCCAATCGTGATATCACAGAGGCCTGGAAGATAGCCCTGCTGGACCAAGCTCACGACCTGGCCGCCGGCTCGGGCATCGGTCCTATTTATGCCGACGCCGCCAAGCAATACCAGGAAGTGTTTGAGCGCGCTCACCGGGCTTTGAACTTCTCCCTTCAAAACCTCGGCCTGCAGGTAGACACGCGAGGCGAGGGGATTCCGGTGGCCGTCTATAACCCTCAATCCTGGGACCGCACAGATTTGGTCATCAGCGAAGTGTCCGCTTTTTCGTTGCCCCCGCGCATGGTGGCCGTGCACGGCAAAGAGGCTGTTCCGGTGCAGGTGCTGAAGCCGGCGGCCAAAGTGGGCGCGCGTGAAACCGCCACGGTTGCTTTCGTCGCCCAGAAGGTTCCGCAGATGGGATTGAAGCTTTATAAGCTCGTTCCTGAAACCGGAATCCCCAAGTCCCCCGCATCGTCTGTTCAGGTCGGCGCGAAACCTCGCTGGTATCTCGAAAATGAGTTCTTCCGAGTTGAACTTAATCCCGAGACCGGCTACATTGCCCGGCTTTACGACAAAGCACATAAGCGTGAAGCGTTTCGGGGCGAGGGTAATTTCCTGTTGGCGCTCGAGGACACGGCGGAGAGAGCCAAGGAAACCTCTCCCGAGTACGCCGGGCCAGCCTGGGATATCGGGCTGACGGGAAAGAAGTGGGATGTCGGAAAAGCGGCGCACATCGAGATCATCGAGCAGGGACCGGCGCGGGCTACGCTCCGTGTGGTCCATCGCTTCCGGGACTCGGAATTCTCCCAGGAGATCAGTCTGATTGCGGGTGTACCTCGCGTAGATGTGGAATTCTCAACCGACTGGTACGAACGCGCTACGTTCCTGAAGGCAGGCTTCCCGGTCAACGTTTCCTCCACCAAAGTGGCGGCGGAGATCCCCTATGGCGCCATCGAACGCGGACAGACAGGGAATGAAATGGTGATGGGCAAGTGGGTCGACATCTCCAACGCGGATTATGGCGTAGCCATTCTCAACAACGGCCGCAACGGCTTTGATGCCAAAGACAACGTGATCCGACTCTCCGTGATTCGTGGCCCCTGGGGTCCCGACCCGCGAGCCGATGAGGGACACCACAGCTTCGGATACTCCCTATACCCTCACCAGGGCGGATGGCGAGAGGGCAAAGTGGAGTTCCAGGCCCTAGCTTTCAACTCGCCCTTGCTGGCGCTGCAAGAGCCGGCCCACGCGAGCCCCCAGGAACAGTGGGCGGGCAAGGCAGGCGGTTTGCCGGATTCGTACTCGTTCATAAAGACGGATAGCGATCACGTAATTCTGTATGCCCTGAAGCAGATGGAAGGGTTCTACGACACTGACGCTATCCTGCGGTTTTTTGAATGCGAAGGCCGCGAAGGAGATGTCTCGCTTCAACTCCCGCGTTCGGTTCGCGTGCTGGAAACGAATCTACTGGAGGATGTGGTCCTGGGGACAGTCGGAGAGGGCCAGACCATCCACTTCCATATGAAGCCCTGGGAGATTAAAACCTTGCGATTGGTTAGGCGCTAATACGGTCGTAGGGGCGGTTCGCGAACCGCCTAGGCTTGGCGACGCTCGGCCCTCCGGCTGGTGTTGAACCCGCCGCAATGCCCGCAAGTCCTTGATTCTCAGAAGCGCCCACCACTCCCCGACGACCCGGCACGACTTTGCGCCTTTTCACCCCTCCTGCCAGTTTGGCAACAGTCATTTTGCGCACTTCCTAATCTCAGAATCTGCGCCCACTTTTTGCCCTCGTGACGCTCCGTAATTCGCTAAGCTGTTTTGTTCCTTCGGCTTGAATCCATCCTGTTGACGTTTGTTGATCGCCTCGAGTTTGGCATGTAGCGTGCCCTCTCACAAGGTGCGAGGGACTTCGGGTCCTAGGGACCCGTCGTTCGACGGGTTGGGGGTTAGGGATTCCAGAAGTTCGACGAACTGGAGTTCTTAACCCCTATAGAATCTCAAGCTCAAACGCACGCCACGAATAGTTTCCTTCGCGACTCCAGGGCTACCCAACAGAGGAATAGGATAGTGAGTATCGCAAACCTATATCGGCCAATCTGCTCAATGGGGCAACCTGGATGCGGTATTGATTGGAGTTGCAACCCTTTCGAACCTTCCGGCTACTTTGCACACAAGCAGGCATCGTTGCAGCGCACGATGCATTTCGGATGCAACGCATTGGATTTACGCAGGTTCGAGGGAAGCACGCTGGCTTGGAGCACGGCCGAGCGCCGCAATTCCCGAAGGGATGGGCAAATACGTGCTCACGGAAATAGTGGCTGCGTCAAACAGCCGCTACTAAGGAACGGGTCGTGCGATGTGGCTTAACAATCTAGACTACAAACCGCGGCTCGTTTTTTGGGAGGTTACCAAGGGGTGCAATCTACGTTGTATCCATTGTCGCGCCACCGCATCAGAACTCTCATCACCATTAGACCTACCTACAACCAAAGCCCTGAACTTAATAAAGCAAGTCTCTCAGTCATTCCTACCAATCCTAGTTCTGAGCGGTGGCGAACCTCTCTATCGTCACGACATCTTCGAGCTTTCGAGCTACGCCGCGTCCCTGGGGATGCGAGTGGCGCTGGCCACCAATGGAACGCTGGTTGACAAACAGGTGGCGCGCCGGATTCTCGAATCAGGAGTGCGGCGTGTTTCCATCAGTCTGGACGGCGCCGACGCTGCGACCCATGACGCGTTTCGCGGCATTACCGGCGCCTTCGACGCCGCACTGCGCGGCTTCCGGAACCTTCGCGAGCTGGGAATGTCGCTGCAGATCAACATGACGATTGCTCGTCATAATGCGCACCAACTTCCCGCAGTGCTGGAGTTGGCCAAAGAGATCGGGGCGGATGCCCTGCACACGTTCCTTCTGGTTCCGGTGGGTTGCGGCGTGGACATCGCCGCGGAGCAAATGGTGCCCGCCGCAGAATACGAAGCGATCTTGAACTGGTTCTACGATCGTTCGCTGGAAGGCGGGATCGAGCTGAAAGCCACCTGCGCTCCTCATTATTTCCGCGTGATGCGGCAACGCCGCGCCGCCGAGCGCCGGGCGGCCACGAGCGTACACATCGAGACGCGCCCGGTAGAAGCCGGCGGATCGAAAGATGCCATCGGCCCAACTGAAATGACTATGCCCGGGTCGACGGGCATCGCCCTCCATCCACACGCTGCCCCTTCCGGCTCGGCGCATCCCCAGGGCATGAACGCCATGACCAAGGGCTGTCTGGCCGGCACGGGCGTCTGCTTCATTTCACACCGAGGCGAGGTTTATCCCTGCGGATACCTGCCGGTCTTGGCGGGCGACCTAAACAAGCAATCGTTCGGTGAGATTTGGGAGAGCGCCCCGGTTTTTCAGCAACTGCGTAGCACGGATAATCTAAAAGGCAAGTGCGGCTATTGTGAGTTTCGTAATGTTTGTATGGGGTGCCGCGCACGGGCCTACGCGGCCAGCGGCGATTATCTGGACGAAGAGCCATTCTGCGTTTACCAACCCCGGCGGAAGAACTCCGCGGCGGGCATGCGGGAGGAAATGACCCATGTTTCAGTTTAGCGATCTCGTTCGTGGTGGCGAACTGGTCCGCGACATAAAGCAGAAATTCCCCGAGACCGACGAGGTGTTCGTGAAGTTCGGCCTTCGCCCCTCATGCTATGACTGCTCGATTGAGATGGCGGCGCGCAAAGTCGGCGCCTTGCTCGATGACTTGATGGTAGAAGTGAACAAAGCGATCTACAAGAGCCGTGGCGTTACAGCTTGATTTATCCTCCGGCAAGGTCCTAATCCGGGTCCTACTTTTCATACCGCTATGGCTCAACCACAACCCGAGAGAACGAAGGTCTTTTTTATACCTTATCATAATTACCCCTCCGTTCTCTCGGGGAATCACAAATGCTGAAAGTCCGAATCTAAAGGGAAGGCCGCGGGGCGCATCGACCTTTCGAGTTTAACCTCTAGCCTTTACCCTTCACCCCTTAAGAAAACTCCCACCCCCGGCATTTATCGATTTCGCAGCGGCTTCGGTTGAGGTAATGCCTTAGCTCTTCGAGTCCGTATTCTCGCGCCAATTCGCGCGCGCTCACACCTGGTCGCCTGGCTTTCAACACGAACCAGCCTTCCGACGACAACCACTTATCCTCCGCA
>Ga0187888_1000574_pt1 | contig 39327 bp, 32 predicted proteins | sample June2016WEW_7_40_FD_132987 | JGI IMG/M metagenome (GOLD analysis project Ga0187888, IMG submission 132987) | Peatland microbial communities from SPRUCE experiment site at the Marcell Experimental Forest, Minnesota, USA - June2016WEW_7_40 | ecosystem: Environmental > Terrestrial > Soil > Wetlands...
GAAATCCCGATCGTTGCCTGTGGCGATGGTCAGCCCATGCCGGCGGGCGGTCGCCGCGATGTAGCTGTCTTCGACGGGCATGCGCCGGCCGGCCTTGTCGAGCAACCGCTCTTGTTCCGCCCACACGTGTGCAACTGACACATTGAACCCGTGAATTCGCCCCCCGAGCGCTTCCACAAGCCGCGTCAGCCAAGCCTGTAGGGCCTGACGCTGCCGTCCATCCTTGGTGCGCACCCAGTAAGCCAGTTGCGCGATGACGACGGCGCTGGATCGCGTCCATGATCTGCTCCTATTGGGGAGTGAGTGCGGTTTCTGTCATGAGAACCTCATCCGGACAACACGATAGCAGGCGAGCGGGCGCAGGCGGGGTGACGAGGACGGGCGTGATGGCTGGGAATTGCTGAAAGGAAGGGGGTAAGGTCGGTTAGGAAAAAGTTCGAAACTCTGTGACCGGGTTTCGCGACGGTCGGAGAGGGACCGGCGACGAAATCGCCGGCGCTACCTACGGTTTGTGCGGATTTGGGCAATTTCATGCGATTTCCGCGGGATCGGGAAGAAATGTCGGCTTGACGCTCGACGCAGCAGGCCTGGAGACCCGCGCCACGGGAGGGGGCTTGTGCAAATATGGGCAGGTCTTGGGGGAAATGGGAAGATGCGCCCTGTTCCCAGGAAGCCGGAAAGACCGCCTCGATCCATCCTACGGCGCCGTCACGAGCCAGTCGTACAGGGAACGGTACCTACGAGCAGAAGTCCGCTCCGAGGCTCTCCCGGATCTCCAACTTTCCCCCAACCGGCTTCGCGTTCCTTTGACTTCACCTGCGCGAGTCGGGCGCGATACGGTCAGGTGGCGAAGCCGGATGCGCAAAAAGGCTAGTTTCCGGAGAGCCCACATATCGGGAGCGATCGCCGGCGCGGAGTCCTGCCCCGTTGGTAAACGCTGCGACGTGCTGACGGCTTGATTCTGGATCGGGAGCGGGATTTGGTAGGATCGACCGGGTGAGTAGTTTCCGGATGGCGCGTAATCCATCTCCAACCCGCAACTGGACTTGCCGGGTTGATCGCGCTGCCGGAAGCTTTTACCGCTTTTCCAACAGCGCCGGCCAGTTGTAGATCACCCCAAGCTTGGTCGCGGCTGGCTTCTGTTCCTGGGCGACAAGTGCCAGGAACTTCTGTCCATCGCGGGTAACCAGCCAACGGTTGCGCGCCATGCTGGCCTCCAATTGGACCGCAAACAGAGCGTGCGGAATCCCGGCTTGGATGGCGCCGTTCTTCACCGCAATGTCCACAGCCATAATCTTCGCGGGTGCGCCGCCGGTGACGTAAAACAACTCCCTCCCATCGCCGCGCCACTGCGGCTCGTTCCCGCCGGCGGTCGAAATCTGCCACCTTGCGCCTGTCGCGGGGAAGGGCTGAATGTAAACTTCCCCGTCGGTTGCGTAACCTGGTGGCGACCGGTATGCCACCCACTTTCCGTCCGGCGAGAAGCGCGCATGATCTGCGTTCTCGGTATAAAGCTGATTTTTTCGAGTCTCAACCGAGAGCGTGACAATGCTCTCCGGCAGTGGATAGCTGTTATAAGCGATCCATCGGTCATCCGGCGACCAGTCTTCGACGGCCGCGTCGACCGCCGATTTGGCGGCTAACTGCTCCGCCGCTGTTCCGAACGGGTTTTTGATGTAGATCTCACGGTGCCCACGCCGGTCGGAGGTGAAGGCGATCCGGCTGCCGTCGGGCGACCACGTGGGATTCAGATCATCGGCCGGATCGGACGTCACCCGCAATCTGGCGCCGCGCAGCAGATCGAAAAGCCAGATATCGCGCATTAGCGAAGCCGGGCCGCGGACTCCCACGGCCAGCCAGTTCCCGTCAGGTGAGAGAGCGGGGCTGGAATAATCGGCCACATCACCCACCAGGCCCAGCGATTTGCCTTGGCGATCGTACCAGGTGAGCTGTTTCAACAGCGAACCGGGGGCATCGCTGCGGTAGGCCAGCACGCCAGTCTGCGAAGCCGCAAAAGCGGCGCCCCATTCGCCCCATCCGGTCAGGTTCACGTTGATGTACCGGACTACGGGGGAGGGATCCCCTCGTATTTGGAAGCGCCTGAGATCAAACGGTTGTGCAAACAGTGTTTGCTGGCGCACGAACAGCAGGTACCCCGAGGCATATACCGCCTGCTGCCACGTTCTCAGCACAAGTATCCTCTGGTCGGAACCGAGCTGCTGGACATAGATGGCTCCGCTCGAGCGGCCTGCGGAGAAATATAGGAAATGTCTGCCGTCAGGGAGGAACTGGGGCCAGCCATGCGCGATCTCGCCATTGGCAACGTCCAGGCGGGTTACCGGCGAAGCGTTGCCGCCCGCAGCCGATACGCGCATCAGCCCCGCGTATCCAAACGAGAAAACGATCGTCCCGTCTACGTTCCAAGTACCGCTGGCTGCACCAATAGCGATTCCGCTGCAAATGATCTGGAGATCTCCACCCAGCGAGACTCGCTTGAGCTGGTTCCCCACAAAGAAGGCGATGGACTTTCCGTCCGGCGACCAGAACGGATAGTGAGCACCTTCCGTGTGCTCGAGCCGCTGTGCGGCTGCCGCATCCAGCGACTGCACCCAAAGGTAGGTGGTTCCCTGGCTGGTCGCGATGAAGGCAATCCTTCTGCCATCCGGGGAAGGAACGAGTTCCGGCCGATTGGAGAACGGTGAAGGGGCCGTGCCTTCCGGAAAGGCGATCTGGAACTGCGCGGCGCCGAGAGGAGCGGGCCGCGGTCGAAACCACCCGGTGGTCCAAATGAGCATGCCCGCTAAAAGGAGCGTCAGGAGCACAACCGCTGCCAGCAAAAGCCGAACAGTTCCGCGGCCGCTCACCGGCGCCGGTTCCTCCGCTTCGCCGCTCTGCGCCTCGTCGATGGCGATCCGCGCTTCTCCGATGTCGCGGAGCCGCAGCTTGGGGTCCTTGCGCAGGCACCGCTCCAGCAGCCGGCGGACGTGCGCGGGCGTTTCCCTCGGCAGCTTCGGCCAATCCGGCTCCTTGGCGATGACGGCGGCCAGGGCGTCGCTCACCGTCTCGCCGCCGCCGAAGAGCGTTGTGCCGGTGAGCAGTTCGAACAGCACCACGCCGAAGGCCCAGATGTCGGCCCGCTTGTCCACTAGCTTGCCGCGCGCCTGCTCCGGCGTCATGTACGCCGCCGTGCCCAGGATCATGCCCGCTTGCGTCATGGTCAGCGAGAGGGGCGGCGATTGCGTCGCGGGGTGCCCGCCGGGCCTCTCCCCGGCCTTCGCCAGCCCGAAATCCAGCAGCTTCACCACGCCGTCGGCCGTCACCTTGATATTGGCGGGCTTCAGATCGCGATGCACGATGTCCTTCTCGTGCGCCGCTTCCAGACCCGCCGCAATCTGGCGCGCGAAGGCCACGGCGGTCTCCACCGGGACCGGCCCTTTGAGGTCCTCCCCCTCCACCAGTTCCATCACGATGGCGCCCTGCTCAATGCCGTAAATCGTCGCAATATTCGGGTGGTTCAGCGACACCAGCACCTGCGCTTCGCGCTCGAACCGCGCCATGCGCGCGGCGTCCTCCGCGAAGGCCGGCGGCAGCACCTTGATGGCCACGTCGCGGCCCAGCCTGGTATCGGTGGCGCGATAGACGGAGCCCATGCCGCCCTCGCCGAGCTTGGCAACGATGCGGTAATGCGCGATGACTTGCGGCGCATCGCCCGCCGGGCCGATAAACGTGGTGCCATCTTCCGACTCGTGGGCCAGCAGCGACTCCACTTCCCGCCGCAGCGATTGGTCTGCGCCGCAGGCCTGATCGAGAAAAGCGGATCGCGCCTCGGGCGCCAGCTCGACCGCCCGGTGGAAGATGTCCTCAATCTGCCGCCAGCGGTCGTCGCTCATGGGGTCTGCCCGGCCAGAAATCTCCGCAGCCACGCCTCCCCCAGCCGCAGATCCTGCTTCACGGTGGCCACCGTCAAGCCGAGGGCAAAAGCGACCTCCTCCCGGTCCATGCCCCCAAAGTAGCGCATCTCGATCACCTTGGCCTTGCGCTCATCCACCGCCGCCAACCGATCTAGCGCCTCGTTGATCTCCAGCACGCCCGGGGCGGGGCCGGGAGAAACGGCCATGCAGTCGTCCAGAGTCACCGCGGCCGCGTCGCCCCCTCGCTTGGCGGCTTGCCGGGTGCGGGCATGGTCGACCAGAACCATGCGCATCAGGCGGGCCGCGATGCCGAAAAAGTGCGCCCGATTCTCCCATTCGATGGGTTGCCTCTGGTCGAGCAACCGCAGGTAGGCTTCGTTGATCAGCGCGGTGGGTTGCAGCGACTGGGTGGGCCGTCCCCGCCGCAGGTAGGCGCGCGCCAGTTTGTGCAACTCGTGGTAGACCCGCGGCGTGAGCTGTTCGAGCGCGGCCGGCGCGCCGCGTCCCCAGGCGATCAGCAACTCGGAAACGGAACGAGATTCCTCCATGAACAAACATTTTGTCAGAAATTCCGGGAATCCGTTAGCCGTTCGGTTCTCCGTTTCCGAAGGTCCTTAGTGCAGGGCTACAAAAGTCAGGTAGAAGGAGAGGAGATTGAAATGCCAAATCGAGGTTCAATTATTAGAAACAAGTCTTTCGCGACGCTGGGTACGCTGGCGTTGCTCGCGGCAGCTTCCGCCTTTGGCCAACAGAGGCACGAATTTGACATCCCTTTCGAATTCCATTTCGCGAACACGGTCATGCCCGCGGGTCACTATGAGGTGATCACGTCGGGAAGCCACTCGCTGCTTGTCCACTGCTATACATGCCGGATCTCTCGGCTTTCCCCGACTATCGCCATCGGTGGCGGCCCTAAAACGAACACCGAGAGTCGCCTGGTATTCGACAAATATGGCGACACGTACCTCCTCGCCCAGATGTGGTCACCCGGCAGCGCATTCGGAATAGGCCTGAACAAGTCCAAGACCGAACGTGAAATCGCACGCACGGCCCCGTATGTTGCCCGCATCCATACCGGATCGAACGAGCGCGGTCGCGCTTGGCGGGCTTTAATAGCCGGCGGGGCCGGGATCGCGGCGGGAATGCCCCCATCTCTGCTGGTTTGCGTAGGCTCTCCAGATTCTAGGGCTACAATCTCCAGACCCGAACATTTTCAATCTTGACATGCCGAGAAGAAGGGCGCCAGCGGCCTGGCGCTAACACTCCGGGTGTTTTCTGCCCCGAAATCGCAACACAGGTGTCTGAGGACACAGAGAGGATCTAACAAAGTGAAGAAACTAAGATTTACGATTTTGGCAGCGGCTGCTCTGACGCTACCGCTAGGTGCGCAGGTAACGGAGCCTATTCGCGCGGACATCCCGTTTCAATTCGTCGTTGCGGGGACGACGGCGCCAGCCGGGACGTATGTTTTTTCGTTTCCAGTGGCGGAGGGCTCGGTGTGCATGCAGCTAATAGGCACTGGCGGTAGGTTTTTCGTGACCAACCCGGACAGTGCGTACACGAGCCCGCAGAAAGCGAAGCTGGTTTTCCATCGTTACGGGAATCAGTACTTCTTGTCCCAGATTGGGACCACGTCGAGTAGCCGTGATATCCCCCCGTCGCCCAAGGAACGCGAGGCGGAGAAGACAACCGTCGCTGGCGGGCGGCAAATGCAGACAGAGATCGTTCTAGCGACGCGCTGAGCGGGTTGCGCCTCAAAGGTAATAACGCGTCGAGGTAAATAACGGTGACCCAGCCAGCCATTCCGCTCTGGGTCGCCGTTTCTGTTTATAAGGGCATAGCAAACGCGACAACATGCAAAATTTGCGGCTCTGTCCGGCCTCCTGTTGGCGGAGTGGGAAACGCTCTGCCTAAGTCGAAGACCGAACGTGAAATCAGCCGCCGCGCCTCGCTGGCGCAAACGAGCCGGGTCGTGCTTCTCGCCCGGCGATAACAATTGTGGCAGCCTGGACGCCCGCGGGGCGTTCGGGCTGGCCCGGATCGGTTCCGATCCGCGAACGTGCAGAGTGTCTGCGGTCCCCTCGGCAAGGTCCTTAGGTTAGCATCAATTGAGTATGCGAACCTCGCGTTGGCTCATCGTCATTGCCGCCATCAGCCCCGCGACGTGCGCCACGAGAAGCCTTTTGCTTGGAGATGCGGAACACGGAAAAGCGTTGTTCGCGAGCCTCAACTGCATCGTCTGCCACAGCGTGAACGGGGTGGGCGGGAAGAAGGCGCCAGACCTGGGGCAGGGCGTGGAGCGGGGCTTCAGTCCCTACGACATGGCGGGCCTGCTGTGGAACCATGCGCCGGTTATGTGGGCCGCAATCGAAAGAAAAGCAATTGCCAAGCCCGAGCTGAGTGAGCAGCAGGCGGCGGACTTATTTGTTTTTTTCTACGCGGCCAGCTATTTCGAGACACCCGGCAACACCAGGCGCGGAAGACATCTGTTTCTGCTCCGGCGCTGCGGGCGATGCCATGGGATCGATTCTCCCGTCCGTGCGGGCATCAGGCCGGTGGCCGAATGGGATTCGCTGTGGGACCCAATTGCCTTGGCCCAGAGGATGTGGAACCATTCCCGCGACATGGCGCGCGCGCTCGATGAGTCGGAAGTCCCGTATCCACTGCTCTCCGCGCAGCAACTGACCGATCTGCTCGCCTGGTTACGAAACTTGCGGCCGCAAGGGCACACGGCCGGATTCGCGCCGACATCACCGGAGAGCGGCCGGACGCTACTGGTGTCCACGGGCTGCGCCGGATGCCACCGCGGAGCGTTGGCGCTCGAAGGTCACAGCACCCGCTACGGCCTCACCGACTTCGCCGCGGCCCTGTGGAACCACCCGTTTCGCGTCCAATATCAACAGACGCCGCTGAGTTATGAGGAAATGCGCCGCCTGGTGGGCTACCTCGTCTCGATGCAGTTCTTTGAGGAGCGGGGCGACCCGGAGCAAGGCAAGAAGGTCTTTGCGAGGAAGCGCTGCGGCGCCTGTCATGAGGACTCATCCAGTGGTGCACCGGGCCGGTCGGCCATGGCTGGGAGAATAACATCCTTCGGGATGGTGGCTGCTCTCTGGAAGCACGGGCCAGTGATGTTGAGCCGCATGCGACTGAAGAAGATTTCCTGGCCTCGGTTCAGCGGCTCGGAGATGGCAGACCTGGCAGCATACCTGTACGGCTACAGGTTGAAACAACGGCACGCACTGGTCGATCCCGCCCCGCATCTGTAATCCCTAATCGAGCTTGGATCACGCAGGCACGCGGAAACTGTGCCAATGGCAGAAAACCCGGCTTTCCGGAAACTGAATATCCCCGGGGCAGACGTCACTTTGACGTAACGTCGTTGCTGATATTTGCCGGCTAACGCCGTTTTGCTTGCCGGTCCCGAACTCGGTCGTCGAAATCCGGGCCGCGTTCAACCGTTTGGTTAGGTGAGCTCTTTGAATGGGTTAAATACCTTGAGTCCAGGACGCCGGAAATCCCGATCATTGCCTGTGGCGATGGTCAGCCCATGCCGGCGGGCGGTCGCCGCGATGTAGCTGTCTTCGACGGGCATGCGCTGGCCGGCCTTGTCGAGCAACCGCTCTTGTTCGGCCCACACGTGTGCAACTGACACATTGAACCCGTGAATTCGCCCCCCGAGTGCTTCCACAAGCCGCGTCAGCCAAGCCTGTAGGGCCTGACGCTGCCGTCCATCCTTGGTGCGCACCCAGTAAGCCAGTTGCGCGATGACGACGGCGCTGGTGTAACAGCGGTCTTGTTCCTCGTCGAGCCAGGCGATGACTCGCGCATCGCCGTGGCGCTTGGCCGGCTGGCAGATGACGTCCGTGTCGAGCAGCCAGTTCACAGCTTAGCTCATAGCTTGCGGCGCCGGGCCGGCGCGCGGCGGCGCCGCGGCACATCGTCTGGGCTGACGGGGCAAGCTTTGAGGACAGCGAGCCAATTCTCCTTACCCGGAAGCCGCCGAAACACCAGCGCATCTTCTTCCGCGTCGAAGCTGGCATCGAAATAGTCTCCGGGAGAGGCCGGAGCAAGACCAGCCGGGACGGTGAGGCGTCGCTTCGCGTCGAGCGTGACGATCACAGTGGGATTATCCCACCCCCCCACAAGCATGTCAAGATCCGGCGGCACCGCTGGGCACTCTGACTGGAGGGCAGACCACAAGAGACGATGGTCCGCCCACGTCACGCCGTCGCGGCAGGTGAAGAATTCGGTTGATAGTAGAGGAGCAGGCCGTCGAAAAAATCACGCAGTTGAGGCTATCCCGGTTTCACCCGGCGCCGTCACGAGCCAGCCGTGCAGGGAACGGCGTATCGCGGGATCTACCTCGCCAGGGGTCCAGCGGCGTGAGACTCTTAGTGCAGTGGCCCGCCGGATCCATACCGATAACGAACGTAGTCAAGGTCCACATAACCGCCGTTTGCTCCGTAGCAGAAGACTCCGAATCGCGCCCCTTTCCAGGCGCTGAATTTCAGCGTGACTCGCTGTCCGCTATCGGACCAGTTCTTTCCGTCCAGGCTGTACCAAAGCTCCGCGCGGTCCTGACGGTACACGCCCCGCAGCCACAAGCCGCCGCCGGTTTCGATCCCTGCCCCCGCGCCGCCCTTCCAAGCCACACGGCAAGCACCGTCGATCTTCTCCGCCGCCAACCAATCGAAGGCAGACCCGCTGAGAAAAGTCAGCCCCGCTCGCAGGCCGTCCGCCATCCCCGTGAGATCCAGCTTGATGTCGATAGTCCCATACTCATCCCACAACTTTTGGGTGAGCGTGTTGCGGGCGTGACTCACGTCATCGGCGGGCAGTGCGTTGAGTCGCAGGAAACCGCGGCGCTGGTCCAGCGACCACGCTTCATTGACGGGGTTGTGATTCCATTGCCAAATGGGGTTCAGGCTCTTCCCACTGAACTCGTCGCTGGTCTCCGGCCGGCTGGCCGGATATTTGTGTCCCACGTTGGGCTTTTTCCATTCATCCACGGGACGTCCATGATCGCCGAATACCGGCCATCCGTCGTCGCCCCACCGGACTGGTTCCAGGTAGCAGATACGCCCCAGCCATCCAGTCGATTTGAAGCCGATGAACCATCCTTCGCCGCCGGCAAGTTCCACCATACCGCCTTGGTGCGGACCGTCCGAGAGCACGATCTTGCGTTCGTAAGGCCCGTAAATGCTGACAGAACGCTCCATCGTCTGCCAGCCCGTTCCAACCCCGCCCTCCGGATGCGAAATGTAGTAATATCCCCTCCGCTTGAACATCTTCGGGCCTTCCGCCACCGGCCCCGTGTAGATGGTCACGCCCTCATCCTGCAATTGCGTTCCATCGGCGCTCATCTTGTGCAGGATCAACGGCCCGGCTCCAACCTTGCCATGCACTAGATATGCCTGCCCGTTGTCGTCCCAGAAAGGACAGGGGTCCTCCCATCCCGGGATGGCTTTCACCGTCAACATGTCCGACCATTTTCCCGCCGGATCTTTGGTGTGCCACATAAACAGGCCTTCCTTAGGCGTGCAAACATAAAGGTAGAACTCGCCGTTCTGGTAGCGCAGTGAAGGCGCCCAAGTACCTTCCGCGTAGCCCTTCATCTGGTCGTACTTGGGATCCATGGCCAACCGGTGGAAGACTTGCCCCACCACCTTCCAGTTCACTAGGTCCTTCGAATGGAGCACCTGAATGCCCACGAAGTGAAAATCGGACGCCACCAGGTAAAAGTCGTCTCCCACCCTGATCACATCTGGATCCGAGTAGTCCGCCTTGAGAATCGGGTTACGGTAGAAACCATTGCCGTGGTCGCCCCACGTGACTCTGCTTGTGGCGGCCCCGTAGCAGAGCCATGCGGCCGCCGCCGCCAGCAGGAAACAGACGGATGGAATGGTGCGCTTCATACTTGTCGTGACCGGTGTAACACCATTCGCAAGGAATTGCCAATTGGGCTGGGCGGGACAGCCTGACGCGACACTCGGGAAATTCCGTGCTCCGTTCTTTGAGGCCGGATAGCCACAGAGGCTTCGGCTTTGGGTGCGGGAACAGCACGAAAGAACGCCTCATGACATCCCGCCTCCATCCGGGCTCCAGGCCGCCGGTGGGACAGATGATCGTTTCTTGTCGTCTGTCGGGCGGTTGGCCTGGCGAGGGCATGACAGACCACAGAAAACGATGGTCTGTCCCACCTCGGGATCACCGGAAACTGGCTCAACCTGAATTCCACGACATCAGGCGTTCGGAGGCTCGACGCGGCACGCAGAAGTGCGCGCAGAAGTGCGTGCGCCACGGTGCATGGAGAGCGTGCCGTAGACAATCTTCAGGGCGCCGGTCATGCCGATGCCGCCGCTGTGGTCCTTGAGCACGGCGCAATGGATGAGCTTCAAATTCCGGGCGTAACCCGAACCGGTCCAGCGTCCCTCTGCCCTGCTCCGCCGTCTAGCCCGCCGGCAGCATTTTGGAAATGTCGTTGTAAATCACGAAGGCCACGATCACCATGATGAAGACGAAGCCGACCTTAAAAACCGCTTCCTTCACATTCAAGCTCATGTCGCGCTGCAGAATGATTTCGATCAGCAGCATGAGGATGGAGCCGCCGTCCAGGACGGGGATGGGCAGCAGGTTGAAGATGGCCAAGTTGAGACTTACCAGCGACATGAGCATGAAGAACTCGCCCGGCCCCTCGCGCGCCGCTTCGCCCGAGAGTTGACCGAGGCCGATCGGTCCGGTAATCGTCTTGGTGGACATCCGCCGCTCGGCCATGCTCTTCAGAAACTGGACGATGATGAAAGCATTCTTGCCATTCTGCTCCATCGACTCCCGAAGCGCCGGGCCGAGGGAGAGCTGGGTGGTAACCAGGTGCACTTTGGGCACGGGCTGAACGCCGATCATCCACCTGGCGGGGCCATCCAGTTTGGCGTAGACAGGCTGCACCGTGAAGGTTTCGATCTGCCCTTTACGCTCCACCTGGACTTCGATCGGTTTGCCGCCGCTGGCGGCGATGGTTTCCCGGAACTTGGCATTGGAATGGATCGCCATGCCATTCACGGAGAGGATCAGATCGCCTTTCTTGAGCCCGGCCTTATCGGACGGATAACCCGGCTCGATGCCGCCCAACTCGACCTGCGTCTGCCCATCCCACCCGGCGTAACCCATGCCGGAAACCTGGCTCAGGGTGGGAGTCACGGTAACGTCGATCCGCTGGCCGCTTCGCTCCACGGTGAGCGGCATGGGCCGATAGGCGCTCTGCACCTCTTCCAGGTCGACATCCTCCCAGGTGGGATTGGCCTTGCCGGCCATTTTGACGATGCGGTCGCCGTCTCTCAAACCGGCCTTGGCCGCCGGCGAGCCCGCCGCCACGTGACCGATCACCGCCTGCATGTCGGCGTCGGACACGCGCTGGTACTTCACCATGTACAGGCCGGCCAATAATCCCACCGCCAGCACAAAATTCATGAATGGCCCGGCGAAGTAGATGATCAACCGTTGCCAGCGCGGCCGGTTCATCAGATGGCGCGGATCGTCGGAGGGCTCCTCGGAGAACTGCTCGCCGGCCATCTTGACGTAGCCGCCGAGCAGAACCAGGGAAAACCGATAGTCGGTCTCGCCCCGGCGGAATCCAAACAACCGCGGGCCGAAACCGAAGCTGAACACTTCCACTTTGACGTTAAAATAGCGGGCCGCGAAATAGTGGCCTGCCTCGTGGATCATGATCATGACCCCGATCAGGACCAGCAGCCAGAGAATGTCCTCACCCCAAGCGAACATAATGCCTCACGCCGTGACCGCGCCGGCCGCGCGCGCCACCACCATCTCCCGCGCCAGCGCTCGCGACTTGGCGTCTATCTCCAGAATATCGCCGATCGATTGCGCAGAATGCGCCGGCATGCGCGCCAGCGTCTCCTCGACTACCTCCGCAATCCCCGGGTACGGAATTTGCCCTTCCAGAAATGCCTGCACGGCTATCTCATCGGCCGCATTCAACGTGCAGGTGGCGGAACCGCCCGCTTCCTGGCACCGATAAGCCAGCTTCAACAGCGGAAATTTGCCGTAATCGGGCGGTAGAAACTCCCATTGACGGGCCTGGGACCAGTCGATCTTCGGCACCGGAGCTTGGTCCCGCTCCGGATAGCTGAGCGCGTATTGGATCGGCATGCGCATATCGGTGGCCGAGATCTGCGCCAGCACGCTGCCATCGTGGTATTCGATCATGGCGTGGACGCTCGATTGAGGATGCACCACCACTGCGATCTGCGAGGGCGTGAAATCGAACAGCCAGCATGCCTCGATCACCTCGAAGCCTTTATTCATAAGCGTAGCGCAATCGATGGTGATCCGGTTTCCCATGCGCCAGGTCGGGTGTTGGAGCGCTTGAGCCGGTGTCACCGCCGCCAGCGCCTCTCGCGGTGTGTTGCGGAACGGTCCGCCGGACGCCGTCAAGATCAGCCGGGAAACGCTTTGCCGGTTGCCGGCACGCAAACACTGGTGGGCGCCGTTATGTTCGCTATCCACCGGCACCAATTCGGCGCCGTGGTCGCGCACCGCCTGCATCACCAGCTTTCCGGCCGAAACTAACACTTCCTTATTCGCCAGCCCAACCCGCTTTCCCTTGCGAATGGCCTCATAGGTGGCGTTTAGGCCGGTAACGCCCACAATCGCCGAGATCACCGTGTCCACTTCGCCGGCGGTTGCAGCCGCAACGCGGTCGCCGTCGCCCCAGCCCAGTTGCGGCCATTCCGCCCGCGGCAAACCGGTTGCCTCCAGTCTGGCTCTAAGACGATCCAGATCCTCGGAGGTTGCGACCACCGCAAGCTTGGGCCGGAACTCGGCAATCTGAGATGTGAGTTCGATCACATTCCGCCCAGCCACCAGGGCATGGATTGCATACTTCTGAGGATTTCGACGGACGACGTCCAGAGTGTTGGTTCCGATTGAGCCGGTTGAGCCGAGGACGGTAATCGTCTTCATTGCTGGGGTCCGAAATGGAGTTGCGGGCGCTTTCGCCATCATATCACGCAGCTTTCCCGGAACCGCGCGAAATGGCTTCGGATATCCCTGAGTGGTGCCAGCAGGCAAACCTGAGTCCCCAAGAGTTGTGGCCAACGAAATTTTCTGTTTTTGGAAGACCTCTAACCCTTTCGGGCGCCGGGGAGGATTGCTTCAGGGGTCTTTTTTTAGAGGTTAGTCTCGCTTTGGTGGGAGTTGCCTCCCCGGCTTACTTCTAATAATAGTAGATTCCGATTTTGGAAGCAACAGAAATCTGAATTTTTATTTTGCTCGCAGTTCGATTCCGCACGCTTCCTCTAAAACATTGATAATAGAGCAGAAATCGTCGTCCCCATGGCCTTTTGCGAGGGCCCACTGAAAAAGTTGCTGCGCTAAAGACGTGATCGGCATGGGAACACCGAGTTCTTTGCCGGAATCGAGCATGAGTCCGACGTCCTTGTGCATCCACTTGGTGGCGAAATTGGCGCTGAAGTCACGGTGCAGGATGCGCGGGCCCTTGTAGCCGGCGAGACCGGTTTTGGCGCCGGTGTTCTGCAGAATCTCCAGCATGAGCTCGGGATCCACACCGCCCTTGGTGGCCAACACCATGCCTTCACTAAATGCCACCATCAGGTTGGCGAGGATCAGATTCTGACTCAGCTTGGCCTGGAGGCCAAGTCCCGCGCCGCCACAGTAATAAAGCTGCTTTCCCATCGGCTCAAAATAGGGTCGGACCCTCTCGAAAACGTCCCGGTCGCCGCCAATCATGAATACCAGCGTTCCGCCTTCAGCTCCGGGCAGGGAGCCGGTCATAGGGGCGTCGAGAAATTCGACACTTTTAGCTTTGAGGGACGCGCTGATCCTTCGACTCTCGCTGGGGCTGATCGTGGAAGCGTCCGCCACCACCGTGCCAGGCCGAGCACCTTCCATAATGCCGTCAGTCCCCAAAATCACCTGGCGCGACATCTCGCCCTGGCCGACACACAGGAAGATGCAATCCGCGGAGGCCGCCACTTCCCGCGGCGTTGCGCAAAAACGACCGTTTTGCTCCCCGGCCAGTTTCCGTGCCTTTTCCGCGGTATTCGACCATAAAGCCACCTCGTACCCGGCTCGGAGCAAGTTCCGAGCCATCGGGTAGCCCATCGTTCCTAATCCTAAAAAACCAAGTTTTGCCATATGGGTTATATGATTCATACGATTCCACAGTGGGCGCAACCGGTAGAGGCGGCGAAGAAAATATAGCCACGGATGAACACGGATGGACACAGATGGAGAAATTAAAGGATTTATCTGTGTTCATCCGTAGCTAGGATTTGAGTTTTCCGGCTTCTTAGGCGAAAAAGCCCATCCAGGTCGCGATCACTAACGCGTGCGTAACCATGCCGGCGCGAATGTTCCCCGCCTGGTTGCGCGCCCTCCCGCAGAACCAGCCCATGGCGCCGGCGATCAGCGCCCAACGCCAATTCGGGAAACCTCGAAACCAGAGGTGCACTACGCCGAAGGCCAGCGACGTCAGCGTCAGGGCGGCGGCGCGGTTCCAGGTCCACTCCTCCAGCCACTGCTGCAGCACGCCCCGGAACAGGAATTCCTCGGAAAGCGCCACGGTCCACAACATCCCGAAAAAAATGCCAGGCGCCAGCCACACCGGGGTGGCACTACCCGGCCTCACGGCATGCAACCCCAGCGCCAGCACGGCGCCGATGGGGAGGAAATACAAATAGTGCAACGCGCCCGTGCGCCAATCGCGGAGGTTAGGCCAGAAACCATAACCGGTCTCGTGAATCCGCCGCTCCAGGATCAGCACCAACGCACACAGGTGGATCAGCATCAGATGCCCGAGAAACGACAGCCTAATTTTGAACACCACGGGATAAATGGCATCGAAATACTTGAACAGGTAGACCGCCGCCACCAGCGCAAGAAACGCAACGTCCGTGACTGCGGAAACGTGCAGGATGCGGTACCAGAGTCCCAAGGCCAGCGCCAGCGCCGCCAACTGCGCCAGAGCGGTCCAGTGGAATTCGATGGCCGGCGCGGCGGCCAGGTAGGGCAGTGTGGCCGACGCCACCAGGAACGCCGGCAACAGCGGCCCGCTCAGCCGCTCACGCGCGGAAGCGAAACCGGCAACCAGATAGAATGGATATTCGACGAGGAAGGCGGCTAGGATCGGCAGCGCCGCCCAATTCGGAATGCCCTTGAACCGCGCGTATTCCAATCCCGCCACGCCCAGCGCAATCCAACCGATCCATAGCGCCGCCCGGAAGCCGCCGAGCGTTCTGGCCATCGCGCTCATTGTAACATTCGCTCTTTGGGGGAGCCGCTCGCCCGCCCAGGACACCGAGCCGCCGCCCAACCTGGTGAAGCTGGTGGCGCATCGCGAGAGCGAAACCGAAGCCGAACGCAACAATTATCTCTACCGCCAGAGCGTCGATCTCGACGAATTGGACGATCGCGGCGGCGCCCGCGGCCACTACCGCGAAGTGCGCGACATCATTTTTTCTCCCGAGCACGAACGCACCGAGCAACTCGTCGGCAAGCCCGAGAATACCCTGGCGCGCCTGGTGCTCACGCCGGAGGATTTTGAGGATATCCGCGACATTCAGCCCGTGGTTTTGACCGAAGACCGGCTCTGGAATTACGACACCACCTTCCGCGGCGACGAAACCGTCGACGGCATGGATTGCTGGGTGCTGCAGGTCAGGCCCCGCGGCATCCTGGCCGGACAGCGCCTCTTCGACGGCATGATCTGGGTGGAGAAGAAAGACCTCAACATCGTCCGGCTGCAGGGCCAGGCGGTGCCGCAGATCCGCACCATGAAGTCGGAGAACCTCTTCCCCCGCTTCACCACCGTCCGTCACCCGGTGGACGGCAAACACTGGTTTCCGTCCTACACCGTGGCCGACGATACCCTGCAGTTCCGCACCGGCCCGCAGCGCGAGCGCCTGCGAATCGGCTACAGCAACTACAAGCGATTTACCGCGGTATCTACTTTCACGCCGAAAGAGTGAAAGACGGGTTGGCCCCAGAGCCGCAGATAAGATCCTGGTTTTCATTTATCTACGTTCATCTGTGTTTATCTGTGGCCAATTCTTCTTTGCGCCATCACTCGTTCCAGCGCTCCGCTACAGTAGATAAGGAAACTCATGACGGAATTCCCGTTTCTCAATGCGCTGGTCTACACGGCCGCGGGAGTGCTGGCTTTCCTGGCGGCGTTCGCGCTGGCGGTGCGCCTGGCGCCTCTCGATTTTTGGCGGCAGATCGTGGAGGAGCGAAACGTGGCGGCGGCGATTCTGGCGGCCGGAGTGGCGCTGGCGTTGGGTTGGATCGTCGCCGCGACACTGCATTAGCGCGGCTGTGCTACCCTCGATTTTATGCTGTTTGAAGCCGACAAGGTGATGTTTGAGATCTACCGGGAGACCGAGTATACGGGGCTCTACCGGGTGGTCTACTTCACCGAGCTCGAAGACCACAACAAGGAATCGGAAATCAACCACGCCCTGGCCGGCGAACACGTCTACGATGGGTTTATTCGCAATTACCGCAAGGAAGAAGCCAAGGAAATCATCGGCGGAATCGTGGACCGTTTGAATCGCGGGGAGCATGTCGACCCGCAGGAAATCGAACGCGCGCTGGGCGATCACATCGCCTGAGCGCCGGGCGCGGCGGCGCTATGGCGCACCGGGGCGAATATTCGGCGGGACACCACCGCCGGCGAAACCGCCCGGCGTCGTTTGCCCGTTAGAACCGTTCGGCGCCGTGCCGTTTGGCGACATGCCGCCGGGCGACATACCGCCCGGCATGCCACCATTTGCCGTCGTGCTATTAAAAGCGCCGCCGTTCGAAAATCCCCCGGTGGTCCCTGGCCCGCTGGACGCCCCGGACCCGAAAGTTCCCCCCAAACCCGATCCATTCGAAGGCGTCGTCCCACCAGGCGACGATCCCAAGGACGACATTCCACTGTTCCCGAATCCCGAGCTGCTGCTGCTGGCCGAGGCCGCCTGCGACATGGGCGTCCCGACCGTAGGCGTGTTCGGATTGGGCGGATTCGGCGGCGCTTTGATGGGATCCCAATTGAACTCCCACTCCGAGTAATCGGTGCGGTCGTCGTACACCATGATGCTGTCGCCCTTCGCCTTGCTGGCTACCCCGGCGATGCCTCCGCCAATAACCTGCCCCTGCGACGCGCCGCCGAGGCCCGCCATGCCGCCCGGCCGCGGTTGGGTGAGCAAGCCGCCAATCAAGGCGGCCGCTTGCGATTGCCCGGCCGTGCCCATCCCCGGTTGGCCATAGCCGGGTGCACTACCGTTCGCCCCAGCCGCCGTGGAGTACGGAGAGACGCCGCCAACCTGCGAATTCACCGGCGCTCCCGGACCGCCCGCGCCGGTGTTGCCGGGATACGAAGAACTGGAGCCCAGGCCAGGCATGGAGCTCATGTAGCCCGAACTGCCGCTCGAACCGGATAAATTGCCCGGCGATGTCCCGGGACTTTGCCCGGGAAGACCCGGAGCACCCGGCATACCGGGAACACCTGGAGGCGGTGCGCCGCTGGCCGTGGGATTCGACCCCGGGGGCGCGTTCGGGTCGGCGGGCGCACCGGGAGCTCCGGGAAAGCCGGGCTGCGCGCCGGCGCCTGGAATCGGTTGCCCATCGGGCCCGAGCTGCACGCCTCCCTCGCTGGCGCGGCGGCGGTTGGCGGCGCTGACGTTTTGCGGCTGCCCGTTATTCTGATTGCTCTGGTCGATGCCGGCCTGTTGGGTGAGGTACTGCGACTGATCGGTGGCGTTGGCCTGATCGCCCGTCTGCTTGGGTTTGTTCAACACCGAATCGGTGAGCACGCCGCCGGCAATGTGCACCAGGCGCCATGCGTCCTTGCCCGTCATCGGGTCTTTATAGCGGTGCCGCAGGTAGTGCTTGTTATTTAAGTTTTCGAGTTCATCGAGGGTGGTGGGAAAGCGATTATTGGCGCGGGTGAAGACCTGGATGGCGCGCTTGTACTGCTCGCCGCGCTCGATCAGTATCTGTTCCCTCTGCCGCTGGGTGTCGAACGCCACCCTCGGCAACTCTTTGTAGAGCGAAATGGCGATCAGCGACGCGAGCAGCAGCACCAGCAGCAACGCGTAGCCGCCTTCTTCCCCCTTGCGGCGACTGACTTCCGGCTTCCGCCTTCCGGCTTCCGGCTCCGTGCTCCGCATCAGACTTTCTCCGCCTCCTCGGCCAGCACGACCGTCTGCCGGCGCTTGGACTTGACATCTTCCACCACGGCGGTGGTCCGGTCGATGCGGACCAGCTTGTAGGTGCCTGCCACCATGTCGCCTTCGGCTTTGATCAGGATGATGTCGTTTTGGAGGAAGAAGGCCGCCTTCCGGCCGTCTTTGAGCACCGTGGAGAAACCGTAATACTTGAAATTGATGGGCGGCAGCGGGGGCTCGGGCGGCGGACCGGCTGCTACCGATCCCGGAATCGGAGGAGGACCGATGACGTGCTGTTGCGGCACAACCTTGACCTGGGGTTCATTTCCGGGGAGCTTGGGAGCGTCCACGCCGATCGCAAACAGGTTGCGCCCCTCGCCCGCGGGCGGAACGGCTTCGAGTTCCGCCATCAGGTCGAGGTGCAAGGACGGGTCCACATTGGCAGTATCCACGCGGTCTTCGGGCCGCTTGGCGTGCACGATGGGATGGAACTCGCCGGATCGATTGCGATTGCCGCGCGCGGGGGCGGCGGCATCTTCATCCGCCGCGGGCGACGCCACGGCCGGCGGCGCGGCGAGCGGCGCAGCAACCGGCGGGGGTGCGCCGCGGCTTGCCGAGGCGGTGGACGGGCCGGACGCGATCACGTTGTCGTAGAAGGCATAGCCGAGACCTAGCATCAGCGCCGCCAGGGCGTATACTTTCTTCTTATTCTCGGCGCCCAGTTTCACAGCGCCTCCTCCGAAGCTCCGCGGATGAACGCGTCGATCTTCAACTGGATGGTCAGTTTCTGGCCGTTCTGTTGGGGCACGGCCGTTTGCATGCTCTCGATAATGAAAAGCCGGCGCGACTTGTCGAGCAGGTTGATGAGCTTGGTCAAGCTTTGGTAGTTGCCCTCGTAGCCCGCCGTCACGGTCAGCATCTGGAGCGAACTGGAGCCCTCCAGCGATTGCAGGTCGTAGCTGGCATTCAGAATCTGCACCCCGGCGTCGGTGGCCGCCTGATAGACGGCTTCGGTAATATCGGATGCCGAGGTGCGGGCCTCGACGAAGTATTTTTCGATAAACCGGTCGCCTTCGAGGCGCGCGGACTGGGTTTTCTCGGTCAGCTTGCGATCGGCCGCGATGCGGGCATCGAGATCGGTCTCGCGCCCGACGAGCGCGGCGCGCTGCCGCTCCAGATCCTCCACCGACCCGCCGAAAGGCCGGAAAGCTTCTACCGCGGCCCAAAGATTGGCGGCCAGCAGGATGCCGATGAGGACGCGCATGGCGAAGCGCGGGTCGTTCCAGGCCATCCCCAGGCCCTTGACTGGCAAACTAAAGCTTCTGCGCATAATTCACCGTGATGCGGCAGCGGTTGAGCGGCTCGGCCTGGGTGGGCGGCAGGGTGGAGTGGTTGTAGACTTTGCCGAACCGCGGGGACTCTTCAAGCGCCTTGAGCAGCTCGATCAAGGCCAGCGGCGACTTCGCCCCCACGGTCATGTCCAGCGTGACTTGGGCTTCGCTATCGACCGTGGGGTGGAGCGAGAGGATCTGTACGCTGCCTGGAACCGTCTGTTCGAGGTCGCTGAACAAGCGGCTCCAACTGATGGACTTGTGATAAATGAGGTCGTTCAGAAACACGCTGCGCTCGATCATCTGCGCGTTGGCGGGCTGGCGGAGAACGCCTTCAAGCCGGGACTCGACCGCCGCGGCGGCATTCACCCGCGCCTCTAAACGATCGACCTCGCGGCTCAATTCCGCGCGTTCGGCGCGATCGGCGCGCGCCAGATCGAGCAACCCGACGAGAGTAGCCACCAGCAGCAGCGACACTCCGACCGAGGCCAGAAACATGGCCCGATCGCGGCGAAACGGCTGGCTGGCGAGATTGATGGGAATCTTCATACGTGGCGCACGCACTCGTGCGTGCCGCGTCGAGACTCGTCTCGACGCCTGCGCTCAGCCAGGAAAGGCCCGCGGGGTGCGGAAGAGGGGCTCCCCGGTATGGCGCAACAAGCGGTTGGAATACATCCGAGCCGAAGCGGGCGTCGAGACGAGTCTCGACGCGGCACGCACGAGTGCGTGCGCCACATTCCGGCTTCCGGCTTCTGACTTCTGGCTCCTGCCTTCATCAATTATTCCTCGCAATCGACCGCAGGTAACCTAGCAGGCCGGCATTGGTTTCGGAGGGCGTGCCCAGCGGCGAGCACAGCACTTCGGCCTCCACGCCGGCCATGTCGCCGAGGATTGCGGCGGCCTCATCGGATTCCGGGCCGAATCCGCACAGCAACAACTTTTCGGCGCGGCCGCCCAAGTTGTCTTCGGTATAGACGAAAGTGGGCAGGAGCACGGCGGCGATGTCGTCCAGGCTCTGGGAGGGCACTTCGAGGCAGCGCACCAGCTTGAGGGTGGCGCGGTCGCGGACCAGCACGGTCAAGGTGCTTCCGCTCAGCTTGGCGGTCACGCTCAGGCCGGCTTCGGGCGCGAGCTCCAGCGCGGCAATGGCCGAGGGGGTTACCAGGCCGGGCGCCAGGCCGGCGGCGCGAAACGGCGCCTCGAAAGGGGCTATGATTTCGAGCGGCGCCACCACCACCACCACGTCCAACTTCTTGCCATTCTTGCCGGCGCCGTTATGATGCGGAGCCTGCGCCCAGTAACTGATGGCGGCCGATTCCACGTCGAACGGCACGCTGCGCTTCAGGCGAAAGCGAATCAGGGCAATCTGCTCTTCGGCCTTGGCGGGGAAGGAATCGAAATCCAGAACCGCGATGCGGGTGCTGAAGTCGGGCAGGATCAGGGCTGCATCGCGCCGCTTGCGGCCGGATTGGCGGCCGGCAAGCGAGCTCACCGCGGCGGCGAAGCGGTCGGGCTCGATCACGTTGTCGGCGAGCGGCGATAGGGCGAGAGCGCCCGGCGGAAGGGGGGCAAAATCGAGCTCGGCGCGCGCGCCAATACGCGCGGCGGCAATCCCGGCCTCCGAAATTTCAAAGGCCATGGCCGGGGGCGGATCTACGATCCACGATTTGAGCCTGTCGAGCATTGTCCCTGGTCCTTACCCCTCGATGAACGTCACCTTGTTGATCTCGCGCAGGGTGGTGATGCCGGTCCGCATTTTGGCCACCGCCGATTCCCTGAGAAACGTCATGCCGTCTTCCCGCGCCGCGCGCTTGATTTCCGACGTCGGCCGGCGGTCGAGGATCATCTCGCGAATACGATCGCTCAAATCCAGCAATTCGTGGATGGCGGAACGGCCGCGAAAGCCGGTGCCGCCGCACTCGAAACAGCCGGCGCCCTCCACGAAGCGGAAATCGCGCCATTCCTCCGGATGCAAGCCGCTCTCCACCAGCATGGCGTCGGGATAGCGCACCGGGCGCTTGCAGCTTTCGCAGACCACCCGCACCAGCCGCTGCGCCAGAATGCAATTCAAGGCGGAGACGAAATTGTAAGCCTCGACGCCCATGTTCAGGAAGCGGCCCAGCACGTCGAGCACGTTGTTGGCGTGTACGGTGGTGAAAACCAGGTGGCCGGTGAGAGCGGAATTGATGGCAATCTGGGCGGTCTCCTGGTCGCGAATTTCGCCCACCATGATCTTGTCTGGATCGTGGCGCAGGATGGAGCGCAGGCCGCGCGCGAAGGTGAGCCCCTTCTTTTCGTTCACCGGAATCTGGGTGATGCCCTTGATCTGGTACTCGACGGGATCCTCGATGGTGATGATCTTGTCTTCGTCGTTTTTGATCTCGCTCAAGGCGGCGTATAGGGTGGTGGTCTTGCCGGAGCCGGTCGGGCCGGTGACCAGCACCATGCCGTACGGCTCGGTGATGTAGCGGCGAAACTTGACCAGATCGCTCTCGGCGAATCCCACCACGTCGAGCGAGAGTTTGGAGAACTTCTCGCTCATGGATTCCTTGTCGAGCACGCGCAGCACCGCGTCTTCGCCGTGGATGGTGGGCATGATGGACACGCGGAAATCGATCAGGCGGTTCTTGTAGCGCACGCGAAAGCGGCCGTCCTGAGGAACGCGCTTTTCGGCGATATCGAGCTCGCTCATCACCTTGATGCGCGAAATGATGGTGGATTGCCAATCCTTGGCGATGGGCGGCATGGCGTAATGCAGCACGCCGTCGATGCGGTACTTGATGGCCACTTCCTGGTCGCGCGATTCGATGTGAATGTCGCTGGCGCGGCGTTCGAGCGCGTTGAAAATGGTGGTGTCGACCAGCTTGATGACCGGCGCGATATCGCTGTCGGTGGCGGTGAGCTTGTCGATCGAAAGGGTTTCATCCTGCTCGCCTTCTTCGGCTACGACATCGAGCGTGAACCCCTCGGTGACTTCTTCGAGCACGCGCTGGGACTGCTCGGTTTTCTTGAGCAGCTCGGCAATCTGCGACAGGGTGGCGACCTTCACCCGCAGCTTGCGGCCCAGCAGCAGCGTCAGCTCGTCGATCTGCGCCAGGCTCTGCGGGTTCGAAAGGGCGACATCGAGGGTTCCGTCGCGCAGCGCGATGGGCACGAAGTTGTAGCGGAACATCAGGTCGACCGGGATGGTGCGGAACAGGTCGTGGTCGATCGCGGTTTCCTTGAGGTCGATGAATTCGCAACGATAGCGGGCCGCCGCGGTGCGCGCCTGCTCGGTTTCCGCGGTGGGATCCGCCAGTCGAATTTTATCCAGGGCCGCCATAACGCTTCAGCGTATGCTGTCCGCCAAGGAAAAGATCGGCAGATACAGCGCAATCAATACGAACGCCACAAAAGATCCCATTACCAGCATGATGGCCGGCTCGATCAGGGAAAGGGTCGCGGTCATGCGGGTGTTCACGTCTTCCTCGAAGAACTCCGCCACGCTCGAGAGCATGGCCGGCAGAGCGCCGGTGGATTCGCCCACCTCGATCATATCGATGGCCAGCGGCGGAAAGAACTTGGAAGCCTGGAGCGACGCCGAGAGCGGCTGGCCTTCGCGCACGCTCTTGCCGGCGACTTCCACCGCCCGCTGGAGCAGCGGCGTAGACATGGAATCGGCCGCGGTCTCCATGCCCTGCACCAAGGGAATGCCGCCGGAGAGCAGGGTGCTGAGGATGCGCGAGAGCTGGGCCACCTGATACTTCAGCCAGATATCGCCGAACACCGGCATCTTCATTTTGACGCGGTCCACGCGCTCCCGCGCCCCCGGGCGCCGCGACCACCAGCGAAAGCCCACAATGCCCAGTACCAGAGCGCCGGCGAATGCCAGGATATACTTGCGCGCGGTGGTGCCGATGGCGATCAGGATCACGGTCATCTCGGGCAACGTCGCCTGCATGGTGCTGTAGAGGGTGGCAAAGGTGGGCACGACGTAGGTCACCAGAAACACCATCAGCGCGATCACCAATGCCAACAGGACGCAGGGATACATCAAAGAAACGATGACCTTTTTGCGAACCGCCAGAGCCAGCTTCTGGTAAGCGATGTAACGATCCAGCACTTCGGTCAGGCTGCCGCTTTTTTCGCCGGCCATCACCGAAGAAACATAGATTTTGGGGAAAATTCCCTGCGCGCGGAAGGCTTCGGAGAGGAGCGTGCCGCTCTTGACTTCGTCCTTAACGGCGCGGATGTGGGGTCCCAGCTTGGCGTCCGTCAGGCGGTCCGCCAACAGATCCAGCCCCTTCAGAATCGGCAAGCCGGCCCGAACCAGGGTGACGAACTGCTGATTGAAGATCAGGAAGCGCTCCATGTTGAGCTTCTTCCTGCTGCCGAAACTGCCGGCGGCGGCCGCGGCGCCAGATCGCGATTGGACGGAATAGACCAGAAAACCTTGCTGGGTATAGCGGTCGCGAAGCTCTTTTTCGGAACCGCCGGCCACCACCTGCTGGTGGATTTGACCGCGGACATCGGCGTACTTGAGGACAAAGTCGGCCATGGTTTACTGCCCCCCTTCGGTCAACTGCGCGCCCGGCGGAAGCTGGAACTGGAATAGCCGGTCGCTAAGGGGCGGATCCATCTTTTCATCGGCAAACGTGTAGTCCTGGACCGAGCGATCGAACGAGGTAACCTTCACCTCTTCAATCCGGCCTTCCGGGGTCACCACAAATTCCACCGCGGAATAAGGGAGATTGTCGTTTTGGGGTTCGGCCGTGATCCGTGTACCGGCGCCGTCCGGGCGCCCCTGAATGTTCTTGAACTCCTTTTGAAAGTGCAGCTTACCGAGCAGAAACGCAAGCGGCGCGCGGAGATCTTCGGTATCCTGCATTTTCCACCTTCGGGCTTGGTTCTGTTCGGGATCGTAAAGGTAGAGGAACTTCCCGTCGGAAACGGCGAGCTTGCCGGCGGGTTTCCGGTAATCCCACCGCATACGCCCGGGCTTGCGTAGGTCGAGCGTCCCGCTCTCGATCTTCTGGCCCACCCCGGGCCGTAGATATCGCTGACTGAAAAGGACTTGAAGGGTCTTAGCGCGGTTGTAGCGATTCTCGACGCGGTTGAGGAGGGCGTCCAGGCTGGCGTCGGCCGAGAGCGCCGACACCGCTACTACTCCGACCAACAGCCGCAATAAGCTCACAAAAAATCAGACGCACTGGAGGGTGAAAACGTGCAGGCAAACACGGCGGCGACGGTACGAACCCGTCCGTGTAGGGCTAATGAAAAATCAAACCTGAAAAATCAAATCTTGAGCCACGGATGAGCACAGATAAACTCTTTAATTTCTTTTATCTGCGTTCATCTGTGTGCATCCGTGGCTAATTCTTCTTACTGCACCGAAACGGTGATGCCGCTTTGGCTGGAGGTTCCGCCAATCGAGACCATCAGCGCGTCGGTCCCGGACGCAGCGGCCGTCGGGACGTACACGTTGAGTTGCATCACCCCCGCCACGTCGCCGGGGGCTTCGCCGTAAAACTGGATTGTGGCGGGCTGCCCGCCGATGGTAACGGCGGGAATGAACAGCGGCTGCGGCGTGAACGGGTTGCCATTCGGCAGAGTAGTCACCTGAGTGACCGAGCCGGTCACACCGCGCGCACCGTTGACCCCGCTTGTTTGGCCTTCGCCCGTCATATAAATGACGATAATGCTGCTCTTGGCAGCCGGGCTATTCGGCCCGTTGACCGTACCGGAGGCGTTGAGAATCGCGCCCGGTCCGGAACCTGAACCGTTCTGGGAGAAAATACCGGGAGCGGTGGCCGCAGCGCTCAGCGAATACACGTTCGAGGTCTGCCCGGCGTAGGTCACCTGCACGGACGGGCTGAGCAGCCCCGCCACTTCGTAAGGCACCACGCAATTGATCTGCGTGGCGCTTACATACGTGAGCGGAGCAGAGTAGCCCGCAAACGTCACCGATACGTTGCCCAAAGTGGTTGACACTTTGCCGTTAGAACCGAGCGTCAGGCCCAGCCCGTTGGCCGGCCCGAGCGACGTCCCGAAGATGGTGACAATTTCGCCCGGCGCGATTTTGCCGTTGGCGAAGCTGGCCGCGTTGTCCACTCCAGTGACGGTGGGCAAGGGCGCCGTGACCGTCAACGTGACGGCGACGCTGGTGCTGCCGTTAGCGGAGCCGGAGCCGGCTACCACGACGGTACCGCTGTACGTGCCCGCGGAGAGGCTCGAGGGCGCAACCGTCACCGACAGGCTGGCGGGGGTATTGCCGGAGGTGGGAGTTACCGTCAGCCAGTTGCCGCCGGTGGTCGTGCTGGCGGTGGCGGTAAACGGTAGAGCCGCATTCCCCGCGCCCGTGACCGAAATGGACTGTGCGGCCGGCGTGCTGGCGCCAACCGCATAACTGAAGTTCAGCGTGGCCGGCGTGGCCGAGACGGTTGAGCCGCCGGTCACCGTCAAGGTCACTGGAATGCTAACCGCGGTGCCGTTGAGCGGCGTCAGGGTGATGGTCCCGCTATAGGTAGCGGCCGCCAAGCCGGTGGGGTTGGCGTATACCAGGAAATTGAAGCCGGTGACTTCGGAGGTACCGCTCGCGATGGCGTTGCCGCCGCTGGTGGTGATCACCAGCCAGTTCGCGCCGGTCGCGGTGGTATAGGCGAGAGTGAAGGTAACGGCGCTGGAGCCCTGCGAAGTAACCGAGACCTGTTGGGAACTGGGCGTTGTGCCGCCGGTGACGTAGCCGAAGGTGCAGCAGCTCGTTGGTGAAACGGACAACGCGTTGGTACCCGTGGCGGTAACGTTCAGAGTCACCGGGATGGTTTGCGTGCCGCTCGAGGTCACGAGCGAGATGTACCCGGCGTAGGTTCCGACCGCGAGACCGGACTGGTTTACCGAGACCGCGATCGCCTGGTTGGTTGTCATACTGCCGGATGGTGAGATGCTCAGCCAGGTGATGTTGCTGCTGGTGGAAGAGACCGTCGAGCTCGCGGTGAAGCCAGTGGCGCTCGAAGCGCTCACGGTGAGCGTCTGCGAGCCGGGCGGGGTACTGTTGACGACCGCGTTAAATGTCAGCGCCGACGCGCTCAGGGTCAGCACGCCGGTACTGGTAGTAGACGATCCCGAGACATAGACCACCACCGGAACGGTGGCCGTGCCCAAGGTCCCGGTAATGCTGATGCTGCCGCTGTTGAGCCCATTCGGAAGCGACGTTGCGTTCAACGAGACCGACGTGCTGGCCGGGGTGGTGCCGGTGTTCGGACTGACCGTGATCCAACTGGCGGACGGCGTAGCGGTAAACGTCTGGGCCGAGCTGTCGCTGGCGGACAAATACATGGATTGCGCGGCAGGGTTCGACGCGCCGGCGCCGCCCGCAAAGGTGAGATTGATCGAACCGCCATTGTTGGCTTGTACAACCAGCACGGGGACCGAACTCGCGGTCACCAGCACGTTCACGGTTACGGTTGCGGCGCTGGTGTAACCGCCAATCGTGGTGGTGACGGTGAAAGACGCGGAACTGGCGCCTACCGGCAAGGAACTAGGGTTCGGCACGTAGAGTTGGACGATTGCCGGCGCCGGTCCCTGGGAAGAACCGATCGTCAGCCAGGTCTGGGTTGGGCTGGAGATCGAATAGGTATCCGTGCCCCCTGCGGTGCCGTTGATGCTCAAGAACTGCGATTGCAACCTGTTGGTTCCCATCTCGTAGTTGAACTGGAAGGTGGATGGCGCCACGGTGGCGCCGCCGGTGCCGGTGCTTCCGCTGCCCGTGATCGTGAACGTTGCCGGGATGGAGAGCGAGCTTGAGTTTCCACCCGACGTTGGGGCTACCGTCACGTCAAACGAGCCGGTATAAGTGCTGGCGGAGAGCGAGTCTGGCGTGCCGTACACCGTCAGGTACGCCGGCGAACCGGCCGTGATTCCTAACGTGCTGTTGGAGAGCGACAAGCCCGGCGTGCTGATCGACATGAGCAGAGTGCCCGACACCGTGCTGGTGATGGCAACCGTGGTCTGCACCGTAGTGCCGAGGTAACTCGCCGAGGGCAGCGTGATCGGGTCCGGCGAAACGCTCAAGACCCCGCTCGAACCCGAATTTACCGTCAGCACCACCGACAGTTGCGCGCTGTGTCCGGTGCTATCGGTAATCGTAACGGTGTTGTAATAAGTTCCGGTGCTGAGAGACGGGATGACCGAGGTGTTCGGCGCCACGGTGACGGGTGTGCCGTTGGTGAATTGGGTACTCGCGGTGTTGCTGTTGAAGCTGTTGGCGTACAGAAATATCGGGCTGCTGTTCGATTCGCTAAAGCTCAAGCCATAGGAAGCGGCCAAGGAGTTGTAGATATATACAGGCTGCGAATTGGGCAGGGTGCCCGAGGTGAGGTAGGTCCAGCTCAACGTGCTTTGCGACAGGGTGAGTGACCCGCTGCCGCCGCCGCCCACGATAAACGTCACCCCGATCGGCACCGACGTACTGTTGCCGTTGTAATAGACGTAAATTGTGGTGGTGAGGGTGGTGGCGGAGCTAATGCCCACGGCGCTGGCGTAGAGGTTAAGGCTCACGGACGAGGAAGAGGAAACCGTGCCGCTGGGAGGGGAAACGGACAGCCACGACGCCGGCTGGGACGCCGTAGTAAAGGCGATGCCGCTGACGCTTGAAGTGGACAGGGTAACGCTTGTGGAGGTGGCGCTGCCCACCGCGGCACTCAAACTGACGTTGCTGTTGGAGACGCTAATCGAGCCCGAGCCTCCGCTTCCGGAACCCACGGTGTAAGTCACCGTAATGGTGGCCGCGGTCACGCCGGCTGGCGCGCTGGCGGTCAGGGTCACCGTGGCGGTGTGAATCCCGTACGAGAGCTGCCCGTCGCGGCAGGCGCCGCTCATCGTGACCGTGGCCGGGGTGGTGTAGGTTGTCGCGTTGGCGCCTGTGCACGAGCCGTCGCTACCAACTTCGAGCCACGCCGGGTCGCTGCCGTAGTTAATTGACGACGCCTTGAAAGTAATGTTGGTGGCGCTGACAGGGACCGTATCCCCCGTGCCGGTAATGGTCACCGACGACCCGCCTGGCACGGACAACTGAATCGGGCCATAAGCCGACTGCGAGAACTGCTGTGCCTGGGCGCTCCAGGGCACGGCAATCGCCAGCGCAACTGTTAAGAAGATGAATGCAATCCGATTTAGGTGGATTTTTGCGTCGTCCATAGTGTCCTCAGCTTGATTGATGATATAACACAGCGCGGCGGAACGCCGGCTGCAGCCTCTCATTTTTCTCCAAATGAGGGGGAGACGCGGGGTGTTTTCAGTATACAGCTATTTTAAGATCTGGAAAAGATTGCTGTAATCGTCGGTCCAGAGGCGCACTTTTCGAGGCGTCTGAATTTCCGTGGAACTTTTTAGAATATCGTCGGCGAAGCCGGTTGCCGGGGATGTAACCAGCACCCAGGTGGCGCCGAAGACGTCCTCGGTATCGTCATCCTCGGTATCGACGACCCGCGCGATGTGGCCGGTGGCCTGGCTTTCCCCGAGCAGGACCGGTTGCAAATCCAGATAGCGGTTGGAGATATGGACGGCGAGGATTCCATTGGGTCGAAGATGACGGAAGTAAAGGTCCATGGCTTGACGGGTCAGGAGGTGAATGGGGATGGCGTCTCCGGAAAAGGCGTCCACGGCCAGCACATCGAAATTCTCGGGGGATTCCCGTTCGAGCGAGAGGCGGGCGTCGCCCATGGCCACTTCGAGCTTGCCCTTGCAATCGGCCAGGAAGGTGAATTGGGTATGGGCAATGCTTAGTACGAGGGGGTTGATTTCGTAGTAGCGGTAGTAGTCGCCGGGGTGGGCATAAGAGGCGATGGTTCCCGTGCCCAAGCCGATCACACCCACGCGGATCGAATGGGATCTTCCCTTGGAGCGGATGGCGACTCCGATGCCGGTGTTCTTGCCGTAGTAAGTGGTGGGCAGGTCGCGTTTGGCGGGGTTCAGGAACTGCTCGCCATGATTGATGGTACCGTGGGTGAGGCTGCGGGTGGCGTCGAGATCGGTGGGCGGGCCGCTATCCTTAACTGTCAGTTCGCCGTAGAAGTTGCGCTCGCGGAGGCGGACGCCCACCATGGAATTGCGGATTTGTAACCCCACAAAAACCGCCAGCCCAAAGGTGAGCACCACGGCTACCAGCGGCGCCGGCTGCCACCATCGGCGGAACCAGGTGAGGCTCGCATCGAGCTTCATCACGATCACGATGAGCACGGCGCAGAAAACCAGGCCGAGCGGCAATTCGTAGTAGCCTTTTAACACTCTGGGAGCGATCAGAGCGACCGCGATTCCTCCCAGAGCGCCGCCGGCCGAGATCATGAGGTAGTAGTGGGTCAAGTAACGGGGATGCGGTTTCAGCTCCGCCAGCTCGCCGTGGCACACCATGCAGCAGGTGAACAGGCCGAGGGAGAACAGTACGATCATCGCCGCGACTGCCGGAATCGTGATTTGCCCGACCCAGGGCACTCGAAAGGGGAGGCTCCGGTCGAGCGCTTGGTCCATGGCATACGCCATGCTGCCGAGCGCCACGGCCAGAAGCTGCAGGTAGGGATTGCGCCGGTACCATCCGCTGCCTTCGAAACACAGAATGAACGAGAGCAGGTAAAGGCTGAGAGGCAGGATCCAGAGAAAGGGGATGGCGGCCACGTTCTGGGAAAGATGGTTGGTGATGGCGAGCAGCAGCACGGAGGCGCAGGCAGGCAGGGCCAGCCATTGCGCGTAGAGGGGCAGGCCGGGGCGGGCCGCCACGTCCTTGGCGGAGGAAAGCGGCTGGCCGGTTCCGCGCCACGAGCGCAGGCCGGCGGCGATAGCGACAGCCAGGAATCCGGCGTAAGCCCAGGACCACATGGACACCTGCTGGCGGCTGGTCAGCAACGGTTCCACCAGCACCGGGTAGCTGAGCAGGGCGAGCATCGATCCGGCGTTGGACAAAGAGTAGAGCCGATAGGGCACGGCGCCCTGAAAACGCCGCGCGTACCAGGCTTGCACCAACGGGGCGGTGGTGGAGAGCAGAAAGAACGTCAACCCGACGGTAACCGCGAGCAGGCGCAGAATGCCCAGGGTGGGATCTTCGCCGGAGCCGGGCTTCCACGCCTCGCGGGGATAGATGGGCAAGGTCAAAAGACTCAGGGCGAGCAGGCCCAGGTGGAGCAGCACCTGGTTGCGCGGCTTCAGATAGCGCACACTGGCGTGGGCATAGAGATAGCCGGCCAGCAAGACCACCTGAAAGAACAGCAGGCTGACGGTCCAGACCGCCGCCGACCCGCCGAACCAGGGAAGGATGATTTTGGCGATGATCGGCTCGACCTGAAACAGCAGGAAGGCGCTCGCCAGGATTGTGAGTGCGTAAAGAAGCATGGGTTACCTGTGTGGGGCAGACCCTCGTTTTTCGTGGTCTGCCAGGCAGGGTATATGGCAGACCGCAAGAAACGACGGTCTGCCCCACGGCGATCTGCCTAATGTCTTCAATTCCCTCACCGGTATGCCGCCACCCCTGTCACCTTCTCGCCGATGACCAGCGCGTGAATGTGGTCGGTGCCTTCATAGGTCTTGACGGTTTCCAGGTTGCAAAGATGCCGCATCACCGGGTATTCGTCGGTGATGCCGTTGGCGCCGAGCAGATCGCGGCTCAGGCGGGCGCATTCGAGAGCCATAGCGACGTTGTTGCGCTTGAGCATGGAGATCTGCGCCGGCTCCAGGCGGCCTTGATCTTTCAAGCGTCCGGCCTGCACGGCCAGAAGCTGGGCTTTGGTGATTTCGGTGATCATCCAGGCCAGCTTTTCCTGCACCAACTGATGCGAGGCAATCGGGCGGTCGTCGAACTGCTTGCGCAAAATGGCGTACTGGCGGGCGGTTTCATAGCAATCCATAGCGGCGCCGATTACCCCCCATCCGATGCCGTAACGGGCTTGCGACAGGCAGGAAAGCGGGGCTTTTAAGCCGGTGGCGCCGGGCAGACGGGCGCTATCGGGCACGCGGCAATCTGCCATCGCGAGGCTGGAAGTGACCGAAGCGCGCATGGACCACTTGCCGTGGATGTCGGAAGTGGAATAGCCTTTGGCGCCGCGTTCGATCAGGAAGCCGACGATAGTTTTATCACCCTCTTCGGCCCGCGCCCAGACTACGGCGACATCGGCCATGGCGCCGTTGGTGATCCAGGTCTTTTCGCCGTTGAGAATCCACTCGCCCCCTTCGCGGCGCGCGGTGGTGCGCATGCCGGCCGGGTTCGATCCGAAATCCGGCTCGGTGAGCCCAAAACAGCCGATCGCGCGGCCGCTTTGTAACAGCGGCAGCCAGTGATCCTTCTGCGCGTCCGAGCCGTATCGCCAAATGGGATACATCGCCAGCGCGCCCTGCACGCTGACGAAGCTGCGGAGCCCGCTATCGGCGCGCTCGATCTCCTGCATGATGAGCCCGTATTCCACGTTGCTCATGCCGGCGCAGCCATAGCCTTCGAGGTTGGCGCCGAGGAAACCCATTTCGGCAATTTCGGGAATCAGCTCGGAGGGGAAGCGCGCATCGCGGAAACAATCGCGAATGAGCGGCACGATTCGCTCTTCGGCAAACCGCCTGGCCGTTTGGCGCACCAGCAGCTCCTGGCCAGTGAAAAGCGAATCCACCCCAAAATAATCCACACCCCGAAACGGCATAGAGATCTCCTATTTGAACACGGATGGAGAAAGGGTGTGCTGGAAGTATTAGCCACGGATAAACACAGATGAACACGGATAAAACCCAAGGCGCTTATTCGTGTTCATCCGCGGCTATTTCTGCTTTTCCAGAAACTCCATCAGGTCGAGGGTGAAACGGCCGTCGCGAGGCGGATCGCTCTTGCCGTGACCGGGCAAATCCAGCGTGATCGCGCGATATTCTTTCGAGATCGCGGGCGCCTGGTTTTGCCAGACGGTTTCATCGCAGGTCCAGCCGGGGACGAATATGACGGCGAGCCGGTGCGGGTCTCCGGCCGAGGTCCAGTGCACTTTGGCGCCGTCCACGCTTGCGGCGGCCATGGGCAAGGCCAGCGAAAGAGCTAGAAGAATTCGCGATTGCAAGCTTGTCTCCTCACAGACTAAAGTCTTTGCCGCCCGGTCGATAGCTGGTTGTAGGGCGGACCCCCTGGTCGGCTCTGCGCCGGTGTCGGAGACTTGGTGCACGGGGAAGAGCGGGACGAGGGCGTCCCGCGTGGACCAGGGGGTTCGCCCTACCGGTCGCGTCATGACCGCTCTTGCGAAAAGTATGTGGCAGATCGATGATATCGTTAGCTTGGACAGGAGGACGCATGCTTTGGAAGCTGTTTGACTTCATTTCGTTCATCTTGCTCATGCTGATACGCTTGGTTATGGTCACGGTAGGAATATGTCTGATTCTGTTCAGCGTGGCGCTCGAGATCGCTCAAGTGTATTTATATGTGCACGGCAGAATTCCGATTATGAGCGGATGGGGGATAATATGGGATGTAATAGTATTTCTAATCGCAGCCGGCGTAGTTGCTGTTCCCGCCTTAATAGGGTATGTAACTATAGAAGTCGCGTTTGGCCGCGCTATCGTGGAATATACCGGTTTACATTATCCCGGCAATGACCAACCACCACCATGCTGACCAACCAAAGACAAGTCGCAGTAGAGACGGGCCGCCCTAGCCTGTGAACTGCTCAGACTTCCAGCTTCCAGGGGCTGCGATAGCGTTCGGCCAGGTCGGGCCGCGCGGCTTCCTGACCGACGGTCCAATCCGCTTCATTCCAATCGAGCCGCGTCCGGTAGCGCATCGACAGATTCGCCAGCAGGCAAACCGTGGACGAGCGGACGCAGGTTTCGATGTCGCTGGTGGGTTTCTGGCGCGTGCGGATACACTCGATCCAATTCTTCCAATGCGGCACATTCATTTGGCTCATGGCCTGATCTTTTTCCCGGGCGACCGCGGCCAGCTTCGACTTGGCATTGGGAATCACCCAGCACCCGCTACGGTTGACGAAGATGGTTCCCTCGGTTCCATGGATGGTCGTGCCGGCGCCCTGATCGCGGCCGAACAGCGGCAGCGGATTGCAGGTTCGGCTTTCGTAGGTGACCAGGAACTTGGGGTAGTAAAAGGTAGCGTGCATGGTATCGGGGGTTTCGGTATTGTCGCGGACGTAGAATTTATCGCCCAGCGCCACCACGGCGGTGGGCATGACTTCGCCGAAGCACTGGTGCAGGGGATCGATCAAGTGTACGCCCCAATCGGTCATGGCGCCGCCGGCGTAATCCCAAAAATAGCGGAAGGTGGGGAAATGGGCGGCTTTCACGCCCCACCGATTGGCATTGAAGGGCCGCTGGGGCGCGGGTCCGAGCCACATATCCCAATCGAGGTGGCGAGGCGGGTCGCTATCGGGCGGGTTGCCGTAACCCTCGCGTTTGGCGGAACCGCTCTGGAAAGCATGGCAGAAGGTGATGTCGCCGACGGTGCCGGCAGCCACCAGCTCGGCGGCCTTGCGGAAGTAGCCGCCCGAGCGCTGCATGGTGCCGGCCTGCACCACGCGGTTATACTTGCGGGCGGCCTCCACCATCTTGCGCCCCTCGCCGACGTAGGTGCAGGATGGCTTTTCCACGTACACGTCCTTGCCGGCCTTGCAGGCTTCGACTTCCAGGTAGGCGTGCCAATGGTCGGGGGTGGAGATGCAGACGGCGTCGATGGACTTGTCGGCCAGAATCTCGCGAAAATCCTTGACCGCCTTGACCTGGAAGCCGCCTTTCTTTGCGTCCGCGACGGCGCGCTCGAGGTGCGGCCGATAGACATCGCAAACGGCCACGGGCTGGACCTCGGGCACTTTCATGGCGTAGCCCAGGTTGCCGGAACCCATGGCTCCGAGGCCGATGAAGGCTACCGAAATGCGGTCGTTGGCGCCCTTCACCTTGCCGGTGAACAAGGAAGCGGTCAGCGCCGTGGCAGCGCCGGCAAGAATGTCGCGGCGCGGGATGGAGTTCTGCGGGGAGTCCATGCTGTTAGGATACGCCAGTGGGACCGGCCTCCCGTTTCGTCCTATTTTAATCTGATTTTTTGGCAGTCCCGATCTCTCGATACCGGAAGCAGGTGACCAGGTGGTCGTTCACCATGCCGGTGGCCTGCATGAAGGCATAGCAAATCGTCGACCCGACGAAGGTGAACCCACGGCGGGCGAGGTCCTTGCTCATGGCGTCGGATTCGGCGGTTCTGGCCGGGACTTCGCCAGGAGCGCGCGGGCGGTTGCGTTTGGGGCTGCCGCCCACGAACTGCCAAATGTAGCGGTCGAAGCTGCCGAATTCCTCTTGCACGGCCAGAAATGCCCCGGCGTTGCGAACTGCCGCGCGAATTTTGAGCTGGTTGCGCACGATTCCGGCATCGGCGAGCAGAAGCTGGATGCGGGATTCGTCGTTTAGCGGGCGATCTTGCGGGCGTCGAAGCGGTCGAAGGCTGCGCAGTAAGCTTTGCGCTTGTTCAGGATGGTGGACCAGTTCAGGCCCGCCTGCGCGCCTTCGAGGATCAGGAACTCGAAGAGCTTGCGGTCGTCGTGCAACGGTACGCCCCACTCGCGGTCGTGATAAACGGTCATGAGGGCGCCAGTAGACCATCCGCAGCGGATCAGGTCGGCGGGCATTGGCGTCCTCCGAAAGATTTAGTCATCGGGATGCGCACGGTCAACCGGCTTACAAAGATACCATGCGACCCTCGGATTTCGGACCAGACATGCATTGTGGCGCCGGGTCGGTGTTGAATAATCCAACAATTTTCAGGGCGCTGCAAATAACCGTAGTGGAAGACCTCAGAATAAAATATAATAAGGTCTGATTAGATGAATAGGTCATAGCGGTGACTTTTTAAAAGAATAGGAGCTTTACGATGGGGGTCAGCAGAAACCAACGACTTCCCGGAGCGCTAGCTGGTCTTGCGGCAGCGGCGCTGATGGCTGTGGCGGCCACGACCACAATGAGTGCGCAAACTTTGCAGGCGCCGCGTCTCGTGGTGCGGGCGCTTACGAACGGCGACATCGCGAATTATAAGCTACCATCCACGTCGCAGATCTCGGGCGGACTGGAGACGGTAGCGCTGGGCGAGCCGTGGTATTTAGAGGTACAGGTTGACATCAGCATCCCTGCCACGCAGATTGTCCCAGTGAGCTGGACCCTGACGACGAAGCCGTCCGGTTCGTCTGCCACGCTGGTCGCGAGCCCGCTGGGATCGAATGTTCCCATTGCCGAGCCGTCGGATCGTCTGATCTACCAGGTGGCTGGACGGCAATTGCTGCGCCCGGATGTACACGGGGTGTATGTCGTAACCGCGGTGGTCACCGCGGGCAGCAGCGGGGCGGCGACGGTGGCTCAAACCTTCATTGCCGGCACCTATGTGGGCGCAGCCGCGTGCGCCCGGTGCCATAGCGGGGGCCTGGCGGCGGTGACGTACCCGACGTGGACGCAAACGGCTCACGCCAGCCTCTTCACCAACGGCGTCAACGGAGTCGAGGGCACCGGTTACAGCGCCAGTTGCATTTCCTGTCACACGGTTGGCTACGACGCCAACTCGACCGTGAGCGATGGCGGATTCTCTTCCATCGCCGCGCAACTGGGCTGGAAATTTCCCAGCGTTCTGCAGCCGGGCAATTTCGCCGCCATGCCGGCTGCTTTGCAGAACGTGGCCAATATTCAGTGCGAGAACTGCCACGGACCCGGCAGCGAGCATGCCAACTACGGGGGAGACACGATTGCCATTTCGGTGCCTTCCAACACGGGGGCGTGTAGCCAGTGCCATGACGAACCGAGCCATCACATCAAGAGCGCGGCTTGGGCCAACTCCATGCACGCCGTGACCACGACCGACCCGGTCGGCAACGCGACCTGCGTAGGTTGCCACACGGGCACCGGTTTCGCCGCTCGAATGAACGGCGCCACCATCACCGACACGACATACCATTCCATCGATTGCTATGCCTGCCACGAACCGCACGGCTTAACCGCGCCCGCCAACGATTCGCACCTGATTCGGAACATGGCGTCGGCGACTCTAGCCGATGGCACCAAGGTCACCTCCGCTGGAGAGGGGATCCTGTGCATGCAGTGCCACCAAGCCCGGACGAAAGCCTCGACCTACGTGCCGACCACGGCGGGAAGCTCCCATTATGGCCCGCACGAAGGCCCGCAAGCCGATATGCTGATGGGCACCAACGGCTATACCTACGGACAGCAGATCCCCAGCTCCGCGCACCAATACGTGGTCACCAACACCTGTATCGACTGCCACATGCAGACCGTGGCCACCACCGATCCGGCGTTCCTGAATGCGGGGGATCATACCTTCAGCACCACCTACGCTCCGGCTGGAAACCCGGCCGAGGATCTGGTGGCCGCCTGCCAGACCTGCCATGGCACGGACATCCAGTCGTTCAACTTCCCGTTGTTCGACTACAATGGCGACGGCAAGATCGACGGCGTGCAGACCGAAGTGCAAGAACTGCTCGACCAGCTTTCCACCATGCTGCCGCCCAACACCTCGGTGAAATCGTCGCTCAGCATCGATTCCACCTGGACGAGGCCGCAGTTGGAAGCGGCTTACAACTGGCTGTTCGTGACCAACGACGGCAGCCGTGGCATTCACAATACGGCGTATGCGGTGGGGTTGATCAAGGCTTCCATCGCCAATTTGCAAGCCAATAAGTAACCGGACTGGGTGAGCGTGCCTCCAGGCGCAACTTGCGCTTGGAGGCACGCTGACAGGCCGCGAGTTCAGTTCGACACGGAAGCGCTCAGGCGGTCTCCGAGGCCGTCTCAGGAGTAGTGTTCGCCGCTTCCGCGGCGCCGCGCATGAGCGCGAGATAGACAGCGCCAGCGACTCCGAAACCGACGAACCAGGCGTAATCGTAGAGCAGGCGAAGTGCGGGCACGGCCAGACCGAGAAGGGCGGCCACTACACCGGAGACCAGGGCGGCGATGGCGCGCCAGTTGACGCCGTTATCGTATTCATATGTGCCCCGGCGGCGATACAGGTCTGCCACGCGCAGGCGTGAACGGCGCAGCAGAAAGTAATCGGCAATCATGACGCCGGCGATGGGGCCCACGAGGCCGGAATAGCCCACCAGCCAGCCGAAGATGTAGGAGCTGAAAATCCAGGTTTGAATGCCAAACCATCCGCAGGCTACCAGGGCGCGCAGAACGGCCGGAACGTTGGCGCCCTTCACGCCAAACGAAGCGCGCACGAACACCGGAAACGGGATTCCGTACTTCGCGCCGGCATGAGCGTTGAGCAGCATGGGAACGAGCACGATGAGGTTGCCCAGCAGGATGGTTGCGATGGCCTGCCACCAACTCATGCCGCCGGCGATGAGGCCGGAAGCGAGCATATACGTCGGGATGCAGACCGACATGGCTACCCACAGGGACGCATAATTGTAGGTTCCCCAGGTGCGCCGCGAGAGGGGAATCGGCGCCAGGTCGTCGTTGTAGAGGGAGGGGTCGGTTGCGCGCATTAGTCAGAAGCCTCATTTTGGCATTCGGCTGGATTGTGCAATTTTATGCAATTTTCGGCATGTTTGGAGGGCCACCGAGGCTCGGCTTGGATGGTCGCATCGGCGTAGCGCCGATTGACAATCGGCGCGCAGGTTGCCAACCTGCCCCACCAGAGCAGCGTGCATTTTTGGGTAAAATCCACGATTCTGCCACGGCGCCGCTTTTGTGGAGTAACGCCTATTGGGAACGGTAAGCCCATGAAATCAAAACCGTTGCTGTTTGTCACAACCGCGGCGACAGGGGATCCCAGCTATGGGGATGCACAGCGCATGCCCGAGAGCGGGTATGCCCATTTATTTGCGCCAGGCACCAAAAAACCGGGCTGCCTTGTTGCGCCCGCAAGGATGATTTCCGGCCTCAGCATCCCCATCCCCTCGATAAAAAAATGCGCAAACCAAACCGGCGTTGCCAGACGAAGTCAATCTGGATAACCCTCTGAAATGCGAACCTGACCGGTTAGGACCGGCCCCTCACATAACCCTAACATGCGCCTTTTCGTTCTTGGCCAGGCGAGCCCGCAGTGCGGTGCGATTATGGTGTTCTAACCCCTTTATTGCGAGTGCCTTGAAGGTATTTTGCGGGGCGGGGCCGACTTTTGTGATCGAAAAGGTGTTGCGACCGGGGACGGCACCTGTTGCCCTGGAATTGCGCTGGGCTAGCCCGCATTTCTCACAGGCTATCGAAGGCGACCGCGTGGCGCATGCACTCTTGCGTGCCGCGTCGGCACTCCTGCCGACGCCTTGTTTCGACGCTGTGTCACTACTCCAAACACGTGTCGGGAAGAGTCTCGACACGGCACGCAAGAGTGCGTGCGCCACACCCACGAGCCGCCTGTGAGAAATGTGGGCTAGATGCGGCCCGCCCTGCTCTGGACGCCTGGGCGCAGCGGTTACTGTCCCGGTTTCTTCCGCGGGAGGCGGCCCGAAGCGCTGGGCCGGGATCACGACAGGGCCTGCTCCAGGCGGCTTACCCATTCGGATTGCTGAGCGGACAGCTTGCCTTCCTGCCTCAGCCGGCGGAGGATCGCGAGCGCTTTTTCGAGCGACTCGCGCGTACCGGAGCGAACCAACGATACGACCAGGTCCGTTTGGTAGTCGGCCCGCTCCGGCTCCTGGCGCACCAGCCGCTCGGCAATCTCCAGATCCTTCCGGTAGAACTGGCGGGCCTGCTCATCCTCGCCCAGGCGGCCCATCAGATCGCCCATCTTGTTGTAGGAAACCGCCAGGTCGCGCAGGTAGTCGGCCCGCTCCGGCTCCTGGCGCACCAGCCGCTCGGCAATCTCCAGCGCCTTTTGGTAGAACTGGCGGGCCTGCTCGCCCGCGCCCAGGCTGCCCATCAGATCGCCCATCCTGTTGGAGGAGACCCCCAGGTCGCGCAGGTAGTCGGCCC
>Ga0187888_1000579_pt1 | contig 39210 bp, 22 predicted proteins | sample June2016WEW_7_40_FD_132987 | JGI IMG/M metagenome (GOLD analysis project Ga0187888, IMG submission 132987) | Peatland microbial communities from SPRUCE experiment site at the Marcell Experimental Forest, Minnesota, USA - June2016WEW_7_40 | ecosystem: Environmental > Terrestrial > Soil > Wetlands...
AAGCTTAGCTCCGAACTGGACGAACCGGGGATCCCGGGCCTGACTGATGACACCAAACTGAGATCCCGCTCCAATGTCGCCATCCGGGTTATAAAACTGTGTGTGATTCAGGAGGTTGAAGAACTCCGACCGGAATTCAAAGCTGTAGCGCTCTGTTAACGCAATGCGCTTAATGACTGTGAAATCCCAGTTGTTGATGGGAGGACCGCCGAACATGTTGTGCCTGGCGTTCCCAAACTGGCCCTCAGGCTCGGTGGCAAATACGTTTGGGTTGACAAAAAACTGGTTGGGAACCGGTGAACAGGTCAAGCCAGTCCCAGCACCAGTTCCAAAAGCACACCCAGATTTATGCGGGTCCTGCATTTGAATCGGACCTACAATCTCAGGTCGATCCGCCGGTTCGAAATCGTATCCCCCGGTCAAGGAGTTGTCGGAAGAAGTGTCGGTCAGGTGGACCGGAACCCCGGTTTGATACGAGTAGATGCCACCGATTTCCCAGCCATCAACAAGTTTCTGCCGGACACCGCCGCCAGAGACGAAGCGCTTCAGAGGCAACTCGTACGTATAACTGAAGACAAAACGATGCCGGGCGTCAAACGCCGATAAGTTTCTATCGCACTTGAAGCAGAATGGATTCAGGAGGTTCTGGAATCCGGAAGAATTGTCCAGTGATTTGGAGAATGTGTAGGAGGCCAGAAATTGAAGGTCGCTGGCGCGGCGCTCGAGGTGAATCTGCGCGGAGTTATAACTTGAACCGGCGATCGAATCTATCGTAAACATGCTGGAAAAAGCTTCCAGGCCATTGACTCCCTGGATCCCGTTGTTGGATATCGCACCGGCGCGCCGAGTGCCGTAGTAGAGAGTCTGTCCTGATACTGGGTCTACGAATGTTACGTCTTCGTAATACGGACCGCATCCCAGCGCAGCAAGCACTGCTGATAAGCACAGCGCGGGATTGCCTGGATTTGCGTCATAGGTGGCCAATAAACGATGCCCTTGGCTGCCCACGTAGCCGGCGCCCAGAACCATGGACGCACCAAGCTGGTACTCAGCGCTCAGGTTGTACTGCTCCATGTACTGGCTGCGCTGATTGGGTCGATAGTTTCCATATAGCAGGATAGGGTAGTAATTGCTGAAGTCGACCGATTCGCCCGGTTGGGCAGGAACAAAGGGAAAGGGGTCCGGGTACAGGGTACCGTCTTGTCCAACAAAGGGCGTGGCAAATCCGGGAGCAGTAAATAGTGTGCTCCCACCGAACGGGGGTTCACCGTTGAACTCCAGGAGCACATACTGTTCCACCGGATTGTAGAAAATGCCGTAGGCGGACCGGACGACCAGCTTATTCGGACCGAGCCAGTCCGGGCTGTAAGCCAATCCAATACGAGGCGCGAACGACTTGTAATAGGTCTGGGTCAGTCCGCGCGGTACGCCGGGATCGCCGGGAAACAAGAAGCCAGGGGGTGCGGTAGGAAAGACCTGGGATTGTGGGGGCGGTTGTCCTGCACCCGCCGGGAACCGATAGACGTTGAGTTGGTTATTCTCGTCGACGTAGGGTGTGTTCAATTCCCAACGCAGGCCGTAATTCAGTGTCAGGCTAGGGCGAATCTGCCAGGTGTCCTGTCCATATATCCCGACCTGCTTGGAGCGCAAGTACTGGGTGTGAGCGCTTCCCTGCGAGTACGTGTCCGGCAGCCCCAAAAGGAAGTCGGCAAACGGGTCTCCCGTGGTGTTAGGTCCGCCTCCTGCAAAGTAAAAATCGCCATCGAAAACGTAGGCCAGTTGCTGCTTGTACTGAATCCAGCGGAGATCGGCCCCGAATTTCAACGCGTGGCGTCCGGAGATCTTGGAGAAGTTGTCCTCAGCCTGATAAACATTCTGAAAATCTACCCCTCCCCCGGATCCCTGCCCGTTGCCTTGAAAATTTGGCCCACCCACAATGTCGATTACCGGCAAGCTCTGCAGATTCGCCGGCGGGCCAGGAGTAATGCCGGTAAAGCCGAAAGAAGCAGGGGAACCGGTGTGCAGTGGCTGCGACTCCTCCCCCATGGCCACTCGGACGTAGGCAACGCGGAGTTCATTCAAAGTAGTGGGGCTCTTGACCCACGTCTCGGCCAAATTGATCTGCTGAGACCGGGTCTTGCTTGTCCCCGGGAACCCGGGAAGATCTTGCGGGGTCAAACCGAAGTAAGTAACGGTGTTGTCATCGAGGAAGTAAAAGCCCGCCAGCTTGTGCTTCGGGTTTAGCTGATGATCCAGCTTGAGGGTGAATTGATAAGAATCATTCGGCTGCACCGGGGTTGAGGAGAAGTACTGAGTTCCCACGTTGGCGTGAGGAATGAGATTCGTGAGGATATTCTGGGAGACGGGATCAAATAACGGGGTTGGAATCATCGAGGCCTGGAAACCTGGACCCATAGACTGGAAAATAGAATTGTAGGTGGTGCCTGCCGGATAATTGGTGCAAGTAAGAGAATCAATCGGAAGGCAGAGAGCGTCGGTAAGTGCGTACGGTACTGGAGGGGCCGGTGGTGGAGGATAATAGAAGAATCCCCCCGGGTCGCGAACGGAAAAATCACCGCCTCGCTCAGCATCGCTAAAGACTCTATCAAGCGTGGTATCAGCGCCTTTTCGCTCACGCGAATCCTGAAAGCTGCCAAAGATGAAAGTCCTGTCCTTGCTAATGGGGCCGCCTAAGGTGCCTCCGAATTGATTGAGTTTATAAGATGCCTTTACACCTGGCGGTTCGAAGTAATTCCTGGCATTCAAAACATCATTCCGCAGAAACTCGAAAACATCTCCATGCCATTGATTGGTGCCGGACTTGGTGATGATGTTGACGACAGAACCAGCATTTCTGCCAAATTCCGCATTAAACGTATTGGTAATGACGCGAAATTCCTCCGTCGCGTCCGGAATCAGGTTGATTACCGGCTGATTGGAAAACGTGCCGTTGCTGTCCGTGCCATCTACCATGAAGTTGTTCATTACCAGGCGGCCGCCACCGCTGGAAAAAACCATGGCTGGGTTCGGACCCGTGGTAACCCCATAAACCGGATTGTTGGCGTCGGCATTGCCCGGGACCGTGATGCCGGGCAACAAGCCAATGAGCTGGTAAAGATCGCGGCCGTTGAGGGGAAGGTCCATGATGGGCTTGGTGTCAATCACCGTGCCTACCTGGGTCGTCGCAGTATCGACCTGGGCCGCGTTAGCTACCACCTCTACCTTGGACAGAGCCTGACCAACCTGCAAACCGACATTAAAAGTGGCCACCTGGTTCACGGTGAGATGGATGCTGCGCAAGAGGTAGCTTCGAAAGCCCGGCTGTTCCACGCGTAAGCTGTACGTCCCGGTCGGAAGCAAAAGGAACTGAAAAGCTCCGTTTACGTCTGTGTTTGCGCTTCGTGTCTCATTCGTTTCTTCGTTCGTGACGACGACGTGCGCTTTGGAAATCAGTGCCCCACTGGAATCGGCTACGGTCCCCCGAATGCTGCCGGTGGTGTCGGCCAAGGCCATGCTCGTCACCATCAAGACCACGAGCAGAATGGCAAATAAATTCAGGCTTTTCATAAGGGCTCCCTTCGTCCCAGTCTGGTGCCGGAATGTGGGCGGAACGGGCGACTGGAAGCTGCCATCTTCGCTACCGACACCGAATCATTGATGGTCCCTCGGCATGGTTTCTTCCCAAGTCTTCTGCTTCAGCATTTGTCCATCCCTGAGCAGTTCGCGCGTGTACTTGTAAAAGAAATTTCGTTCATCGCTGGTAACCGACAGGTGCCCCCGCCAGGTGAGCACGCGTCCTCTCAACTCATAAATCGACTCCGCTTCGCCGCGCACCGAGCTCACCGCAGGATGTGCATCGTCAGCGTCGTAGGTCAACTGTTCGTAGTCCGTTTCCTTGCCCCATGGGTAGCTGGTTTCCGACTTTCCTTTCCATACAACCATTGCTTTCTGACGCCCTTCATCACGTTGCAAAGTCCATTCGCCCGGCCACGGGTAGCCGGCAGAACGGATATCGTCTCGCTGTTCAGAAGGTTGTGGTGGAGAAAAAGCAACCGGAGCAGCGCCCTTCTCTGGCACTGTTGGCAGGATCAGCCGCGAACCGGATTCTCCTCCCAGCATCAGTGAAGTGGTCATGGGATAGGGTGTCGGCCACATCATGGGCCAAAGGGCGTTCGAAACAGCAACTCGAATGCGATGGCCTTTGGGAAAGATCCATGAAGTCAGATGCAGCTCAATGTTCATCGCATAAGTCTTGCCAGGTTCCAGGTCGTGAGGTTCGGCCATCGAATCGCGCTGCGCACCGTCCAACCCGGCGCCGGTGATTTGTGTGACGATTCCGTCCGGCGCAACGTCGGAAAGGCGCACGAACCAGTCGGCCAGCGGAACCAGCGCCGATACTTGCAACCGGGCGCGAGGCCAGCCGAGGATCGCGACGTTCTCTTCGAGCGGAACCGAGTCGTAAACCAGGCTGAATGCGTCCACGGGACGCTGATCGGCCAGGAGTTCACCCCACCAGAAACCGGCTTCCACACCGATGGAGGGGACATACTTCAACTGGTGGATGTCCTGCGCTGCAGGTGAATCCGCCAGTGCGTGGTTCGGCTGCAGGTAAAGAGTCGAGTACTTTGACTCAGGGGGCGGCCAACCGGATTCAGCACGCCATTCGCCAGGAACGCTCTCCAGGTTTGGATCGGGCGGATGCCACTCGCGCATGAAGACCACCAGCGTCGGGTCATTCAGCACGCCCGTGTCGCGGCCCTTCAGCCAGTAATCCCACCAGCGCACGGCCTGATCGCGCCACTCAACGCGCGGTCCGAAGTCGGCATCGTTGGGGAACGAATGGTTCCACGGACCAATCACAGCCTTCACCGGAACCCTGGTCACATTCTTCAGCATGTTTGGGATGCTGTCGCGATAGCCGTCGGCGAAGCCGCCAATCAGGAAACAAGGAACTCTGATCTCGCTCTGCGGACGGACTGGACTGCGCCAGAATGGTCCATCGTGCTGATGCTTCATATAAAGCAATGACCAGGGTGGAGTGTCGAACCGCGGCCCCAGGATTTTTTCATCGAGCGTGTAGTCGGGCGCGCCGGTAATTCCGGGCGCCATGTCCATGTTCAACTCGAACTCGTCGATGTGCATGATGCCATCGATGTAATGAACATCGTCGTGGAAGAGCTCATCAGTGGCGGCCACGGCGATGATGGCTTTGAGACCGGGCGGATTTCGCATCGCCATCTGCATCGAGTTAAAACCACCCCAGGAAATGCCGAACATGCCAACATTGCCATTGGACCAGGGCTGGTGCGCGAGCCAGGCAATCACTTGTTCGCCGTCAATCTGCTCCTGTTCGGAGTACTCTCGATCCGGCGGGCGACCCTCGCTCGTGCCAGTTCCGCGAATGTCCACGCGCACGCTGGCGTAGCCTCGTCGCGCGAAGTAGGCATGCCTGGGGTAGTCGCCGGCTGCGGTGCCGTCATCCTTGCGGTAAGGCAGGTATTCGAGCAGCGCGGGGAACTTCTCGTCCGGTTGGGCGCCGTCCGGCATGTAAAGAGTTGCGGACAGGCGCACACCGTCTTTCATGGGGATCCATGCCTGCTCCATGCGAACGCCGTACTTGGGAGGCGACGGTGGCTCAATCGCCAAACTTGGCATCGCACCCAGCAGAAGCCAGATCCAGACTGTTTGTCGGAGTAAAGTTCGCATATTCCCTACTGGTGGTCGCGCGGAATTGTTTCCTGCCAGTTCTTTTCGCGAACGACCTGACCGTTCTTCAGCAATTGGCGCCGAAATTGGTAATAGAAATTAGCCTTATCGCTGCGAAAATCGAGCGTGTCCGTCCAGAGTAGTTTCCTGCCCGGGAGATTCACTTCGGTTTCCCCTTCCCCGTGGAACGAAGCGTTCTCGGGATGTGCGTCCTGGACTTCGAATCTGAGCTTGTCCTGGTGCTTGGTACTTCCCCAGGGAAATTCCGTAACTTCGGCGCCGCCGTGCCATTCCCACGTCGTTGCCTGGTGAAGCTCGTCACGCAGTTTCGTCCACAGCTCTCCAGGCAGCCAATCCCCACTTGAATGCACTCCGGGCAGCTGGCTTGGAGGTTCCGGAGGAACAAAATTCGGCGGAGGCAGTTGGCTCTTCACCGGCACAACGGGCAATACCAGTCGCGACGGCTGTTGTCCGCCAAGCTGCAGGGAGGTAGTCATGGTGTACGGTGTAGGCCAGATCATGGGCCAGAGAGCGTTGGAGACAGCCAGACGGATGCGGTGTCCGCGCGGAAATACCCAGGAAGTAAAGTGCATGTCGATTTTGAGCGGGTACACCCGGCCGGGCTCAAGATCGGTGGGCTGACTTTCTGAATCGCGCTGCGCACCGTTCAGACCGCCTCCGGTAAGCATGATTACCGTGCCGTCTGGAGCCACATCAGAAAGTCGCACGAACCAGTCGGCCAGCGGAACCGTGGCCGATGCCTCAAGCAGGACGCTTGGAAATCCCAGGATTGCGGTCTCCTCGCTCAGTGGATCTGAGTCATAGACCAGGCTGAACGCGTCGTCAGGTTTCTGATCGGTGGTCAACTCGCCCCACCAGATGTCCGGCCCGCCAGCATTGGTTCCAGCCGACGGAACGTATTTCAGAATATGAGTGCCCGCCGCCGGCGGAGCCGGGTTCAGCGAATGGTCAGGTTGCGGATAGAAAGTTTGCAGCTGCAAGCCGGCGGGCGGCCAACTCGCTTCATTCCGCCATTCTCCCGGAATTTCGGGCAAGTTCAGCTCCGGGGAATACCAGTGGCGCATGTAAACCGCAAGCCGCGGTCCATCCATGACGCCGGAATCGCGCCCCTTCAGCCACTGATCCCACCAGCGAACCGCGAGATCCCGCCACTCGATCGACGGTCCCCAATCCGGCTCGTTAGGCCAGTTATGGTTCCAGGGCCCCAGAATTGCCTTCACCGGACTCTTGACCTGTTCGAGCATCCGCGGAATGCTGTCGCGGTACCCGTCGTAAAGACCGCCGATCAACAGTATTGGTATCTGAATGCTGTCGAGCGGCCGCTCCGGTTCATACCAGAAGCTTCCGTCGCGTTGATGGCGTTTGTAGCCGATAAACCAAGGCTTATTGTCGAAGCGTGTGGAGAGGATCTTCTCATCCAGTGGAAACTCCGGTCCCTGCGACATCGCCGTCTGCAAATCGATGGCCAGCTCGTATTGGTCGACGTGCATCATGCCGTCGATGAAGTGGACATCCTCATGGAAGAGTCTCTCGGTTGCGCAGGTGGCGATAATGGCCTTGAGAGCCGGCGGGTGGCGCATAGCGAGTTGCAGTGAGTTGAATCCGCCCCACGAAATGCCCATCATCCCGACATTACCGTTCGACCACGGCTGGCGGGCGAGCCAGGCAATCACTTCCAGCCCGTCTTCCTGTTCCTGCTGGGAATACTCCCGATAGGGAGTTTGCCCCTCGCTCTCGCCTGTGCCGCGGATATCCACCCGCACGCCCACAAATCCACGATGTGCGAAGTACGAGTGCCGGGGGTAATCGTCGGCAGCCGTGTCGTCGTCTTTACGGTAAGGAATGTACTCCAGCAAAGCCGGAAATTTCTCGCCTGGCTTGGCGCCCGTCGGCATAAATAGATTTGCGGCCAGGCGCACCCCGTCTTTCATGGGAATCCAGGTATGTTCCACGTGCATGCCGTAGGCCGGAGGCGAGGAGGTCTGTGCGGCAGCGCCCGGTCCCGGCGCCAGCCAGGCAAAGAGAAGAATGGCAGTGACTTCCACCCACCTGATGCAACCACACCGTGCGTGCCTCATGACTTGATTTTTCTCCGGCTCCGAACTCAAGAACTATTGATTGTGAGGAGCGAAGAATTCGCACTTGGCTGACTACTGGGAAGCGCCACAGTCTCCGCGCCCACAATCAGTAATCGCATTGAACGTGATGGGAAAAAGGTCGCTATCGGTTTCGCACGAGGCCCCGGTTCGGAGCCCGGAGAAAGAGCCTCATGGCTACCGGGCCCAACCTATGCCCGCGGGATAACGAGTGTCAACAAAGAAGAAGATTATGACCAGAGGTCATACTGAGTGGTGGCTCAGGCCGTGCCCAGGCAATCGCTAGGTCCAAGGATGGCTAAGGTTCGAGTGCAGCCAGCAGCGCTCTGCCTTTCGGGTTAAGCGCGTAGAATACGCGGCGTCCGATGCGCGTTCGCTCCAGGATGCCTGCCCGCCACAGTCTGGTGATCTGTTCGGAAGCTGCCGCCGTGGAGAGCCGCACGGCAGTTGCCGTCTCGATCGTGGTTTGCGGACTCTTCAATTTGGCGATGATTTTTGCGCACGTGCGGCCGAGCAACTGATATGCGCCGCTTGACGTCCGGTGCTCGTCGTCACTCCAGACTTGAGCCACTCCGCGTGATGTATAAGCGATGGTAGGGCGCCACGGAGGACGCACCGTGAGAAACACATCCGGCCACGAGAAGATCGATGGCACCAGCAAGATGCCGCGTTTGCGCTTTTTGCCGTCCCAGTAGCTGTCTGTACGCACCGTCAAAGACCCGCGCTCGTAGCGGATGTCACGGTGAATCCCCTTGAAAAGTGCATCTGCTCCCCCTAATGCCAGGGCACGGGAACGGAACAGCACTTCCGCTTCCAGCTTCGAACGTAACAAAGGCCAATCCGGCGCGAGGGCCCGATCCCAAAATTCTTCCAACAGTGCTGTCACCCTGAGAAGAAACGCTTTGGGTTCGTCTACCGCGGACCGGAGGCCGCGAGGCACGCCTCTTGGAAAGGCTATCTCCATCTCGGCACGCACTACATGGGCCGGTGTTCGCCGAAGGCCGGCGATTTCTTCACGGAACCGTGGCAGAGGCGTGCTGGGAGGTGGTGACAGGAAGTCCGGAATCGTACCGCGGGATACTGAAGCGAGCGAAGCCAAGGGTTCCCAATCCACGCCAGAGAGCCTCTGTCTGACCCGCGTCATCCACGGAAGAAGCAATGCGTGCCGACTGGGGTCAGCCCATGCGCGAAATGCAGCCACACACTCCCACAACGGGCTGAAAGCAAAACGCACGTGGGCGAGATCCTCAGCGCAGAGTTTCAACGTTACTTTATGAATAAGAGGAGTCGACATTATTCGGATAATACCGAATCCATTGCGGGGATGGAAGGGCGAAGTTAAGAGTCGCACGACCCCTTTTGTCTTCGCGCGCCCAGGTGCAACCCGTCGACACACCCGAAGCGCGGCAGAGAGTGGCCACTGGACTCTTCGCTGCGGCGTGCCGAAGTGTTGTATACATTGGTCCTTGGCCGTGGTGGAAATCCTGGGTATTGATTTCCCCATTCAGCTGATCCCGTGGGCAACACCGTGTCAGACTGAAGCCCAAGTGAACTGCGAAGGAGCACAGTTCCAGGGAGTGAGGAAAACGCTTGTCACTCCTTGGGCGGAGGAGTGGTCAGGCAAGCAACTGATGGACGAAAAGACCCCGACTGCTAACATCATCGTTCCCGGGCGAGATTCAGCGCCGCTCCCGGCGTCAGAAAACGCGCGACCGCACCCTCCTCGCGTGATGGGATTCGCTGACCTGGTCCTGTTCTATGTCGTGACTGGGATCAGCTTGCGATGGATCGCCACGGCTGCCAGTGGGGGGCCTAGCGCCATCGTGATCTGGATCGGCGCCTGGTTTTGCTTCTACTTGCCGCTGGCGCTCTCCGTACTCGAACTGTCTTCGAGATATCCCGAAGAAGGCGGCCTTTACGTCTGGAGTAAGCGCGCATTCGGGGATTTTGCGGGGTATATTTCCGCGTGGACGTATTGGACGAGCAATCTTCCATATTTTCCAGCGGTGCTGTACTTCGCCGCCAGTAACGCCCTGTACATCCGCCCGCGGCATTGGACATATCTGACTGACAATGCCCGTTTCTATGTCTGGTTCTCAGTCATCGCCCTGGTCGTAATCACGGTCATGAACCTGGTCGGCCTTAATGTGGGCAAGTGGCTCCACAATGCGGGCGCCTTGGGGATGTGGTTGCCGGTCCTGATCATCGTGATTATGGGATTCATTGGCTGGCACCGGTTCGGGTCGGCAACGCGCTTCACCGCTGCCAGCCTGGTCCCGAGCACCCACCTCAAGGACATGCTTTTTTGGGCCACTCTGGCATTTGCCATCAGCGGATGTGAAACCGCATCTTTTATGAGCGAGGAAGTGAAGAATCCCCGCCGCACCATGCCGCGCGCTCTGCTGTTCGCCGGTTTGACTGTGACGCTTTGCTATATTCTCGGCACTGTTTCTGTCCTGCTGGCGCTGCCCAAGAACGAGGTCAACGGCTTACAGGGGCTGATGCAAGCGCTCACCCGGACAGCGGATCGGCTTGGTTGGTTCGGCGTAATCCCGGTCGCTGCTGCCTTGATCGCCATCAGCAATCTTGGAGCCGCTGGGGCTTACTTGGCCGCTGTGGCCCGCCTGCCCTTTGTCGCCGGAATGGATCGCCTTCTGCCGTCGGTATTCGGAAAACTCCACCCGCGCTGGGGCACTCCTTACATGGCACTGCTGGTGCAGTTTTTGTGCGGCGTTCTGTTTGTGTTCCTGGGGCAGGCGGGCACCAGTGTTAGAGGCGCGTACGACGTGTTGGTAAGCATGGGAATCATTACCTATTTCATTCCATACCTGTTTCTCTTCGCTGCCATGTTCCGCCTCCAGCGCGAGGCCGCCGGACCGGAAGTGATCCGCGTGCCGGGCGGCAGACCGGTCGCCATATTGGTCTCGTGTGTTGGGTTCACGACGACCCTGTTCACCATTGTGCTCTCACTGGTACCGTCTGCTGAGGAGCCCAACAAAGTGCTGGCGACTGCAAAGGTGGTCGGACTGAGCGCCCTACTCGTCGGGGTAGGAGCCGCCATGTACTACGCGGCAAAGCGGAAACAGCAGAAGCGCCAGATCGCCTGACGCGATCCGGTTGGGAGCACTCCCGCAACGCTGGAGCCGTTTTACAAGCCACTACTTGTGGAGCAAAGACTTGGCGACGGCCACGGCAGCCATGGCGTCCTGGCCATAACCATCGCCGCCGATTTTATCCGCCCAATCTCGTGTGACCGGCGCACCGCCTACGATGACTTTGACCTTGGGCCGGAGACCGTGGCGGTCGAGCGCTTCCACTACGCTCTTTTGTCCTTGCATCGTCGTAGTGAGCAGGGCCGAGACGCCGACGAGGTCGGCTTGCAGATCACGCGCTTTTTCCGCGAACAGTTCAATGGGGACGTTGACGCCAAGGTCAAAGACTTGAAAGCCGCTGGCGGTGAGCAAGGTGGACACCAGACTTTTCCCGATTTCGTGGATGTCACCCTTCACCGTTCCCAGCACTACTTTTCCCAGAATCTCGCGCTGGGTGCCGCGCTTCTGCATTTCCGGCTCCAGCACGGCCACCGCCGCCTTCATCGCCTCGCCCGCCATGACCAGGTCAGGCAAGAACACTTCGCCCCGGTTGAACTGCTCGCCAATACTGTTTAACCCAGCCACGAAGCCTTTGTTAATGGCATCGAGTGGAGCTATGCCCAGTGCGAGGGCCTGGTTCGCTGATTCACGGGCGCTTTCGGGAGCACCGTCAACGATGCTCTGACGCATGGCGTTGAACTGTTCTTCATGCATAAGATCCTCCTAAACCGGAGCCAGCGACTCGCTGCCGGCTTGCGCTTCGGCGCGAAGCACGACGCGGCGGATGGTCTCCGCTGCTGTTGGACTCAGCGGCTCGCAATGATGCGTGGCCAGAATTTGCGATACTTGCTCCGCCGCCCGCTCGCCCAAAGTTTTGCCACCTTTATCCAGCCAACCATTATAAGTATCGCGGTCGGTGAGGGTTGGGTACCAGCGCTCGCGCATGTGACGGCGGGTGTGCGGCAGTTTGAGGAACTGGCCATCGGGACCGACCTGATCGATAAGGTCGAGCGCCAGCGTTTCCGCACTGATTTCTACCGGCCGGCAGGCGTGGCGAATCCATGCCGCCACTTCGTTGCAGATGGCTAATTGGGCCAGAGAACCGGTCAGGCCCGATTCGAGATAGCCGCAGTCATGGACGATATGGCCACCACTGGCGGCAGCAATCAACATATCCAGGGCAGCTTCGAGGCCGGCCTGCTGGTCCACCAGTTTCGATTCGCTTGCCCCGCCCAGGCTGAACATGGGCAACTGATAGAAATGAGCGAGAGATTGCGCCATCCCCCTGGGGTCGGGACCGCAGTAGGGGTCCACCATGGTTCGCATATCGAGGGCGTCACCACCAAACCCAGGAATGATGACCGGCGTGCCTTCGCGTTTCAGCTGCGAAATCACTAATCCGACCAGCACCCCGGCGTTGGAGAGGGCAAGTCCTCCTGCCATCGTAATCGGACCGGTGGTTCCGCCCGAAACCACTGGGATATACAACGCAGGCAGGCCTTTTCCGGCAAGAAACAGGAGTTTTTCCAGCGCGTCGGCATTATGCAGCAGGCCAGTGGTGACGTTGATGTAGCAGGTTATGAAAGGCCTCTCGCGCAAAGCGTCTGCTCCACCGGCCACAGCTTCGGCCATTTCGACCGCATCCACGCAACCCGAAGTTTCGTAGGTCACGAGCACGATGGGCTTGGTGGTGTTGTGCAGCATGACCTCCATCTGATAGCGATCCGCAATCTCCTGGCGAACATCGGAGGGCAGGAACATCGACATCACGAAATTTATCTCGTTCAGGCCGTCGCAGATCCGAATTGCTTCCGCGACATCCTGCAGCACGGGCCGTCGCCGCTCGCCGGTACGGTGATCGACGATGTTCAGACAATCCGAGCCCGGACCGAAGAAACTGTTATTTCCTTCCAGCGGCATGACGGGACGGCCGTTGCGGTCAAACAATGTAACGCTTTTCGGCGCCGTAGAGAGAGCTTGCTCGACCAGACGAGCGGGGAAACGCACGTGGTTTCCTTCGACAACTTTAGCCCCTGCCTTGCACACCAGAGCAAGGGCTTCGTCATTGAATAGACGGGCGCCGGTGCGTTCCAGAATCTCTAAGCTGGCATTGTGCAGTTGCTGGCACTGCTCGTGCGTCAGGCGCGCCCAAACTGAGTTCATCGTGCCCCCAGTCCTAAATGATATCGCCGCCAATCAGCATACTGGAAAACGGCTTTCGCAAACTTCATCACATCGGCGGTCCGACTTGCCGCAAGGCGAATGGGACTCTACAACTTCTAGCCTTGCGGGCTGAGCCTAGCATTTGATTCGGAATTATGCGAATCCTGCTTATCGCGTGGTAGACCGGGATTCGGCACGAATTTTGCCGCATTATCGCCATGAAAACAAAATGTTCATTCGGGTAAAGCCGAATCAATTGCCACAGCCCATCGCGGCGGGCACTACTCGATTAGGTGGCGTCAGGGAGATGGTTCAAATGGCAACTCTGGTCGAGGACCTTGCTATGCCGTACGATGCGACGCGGTTGCAGAACTGGCAAATTTCTCAAGCGGCCGAAGCGAACATGCCCACTCCCCGGGAGTGGCAGGAAAGACTGGGGCTGGAACCAGATGAGGTCATTCCCCTGGGAAGGCTGTGCAAGCTTGATTTTCTGAAGATTATCGAGCGGCTGAAAGATCGCCCGGACGGCAAGTACATCGAGGTTACCGCTATCACGCCCACCCCTTTGGGCGAAGGTAAGAGCACCACTTCCCTGGGCCTGATCGAGGGCCTGGGCAAGCGCCGCCAGAGCGTCGGCGGGTGCCTGCGCCAGCCTTCCGGCGGCCCCACCATGAACATCAAGGGAACTGCGGCGGGAAGCGGGAATGCCCTGCTGATCCCGATGACAGAATTTTCCATGGGCCTGACCGGCGACATCAATGACCTCATGAACGCTCATAACCTGGCCATGGTGGCGCTCACCGCCCGCATGCAGCACGAACGAAACTACGACGACGCCCACCTTGAACGCCTTACTAAAATGCACCGCCTGGATATTGACTCCACGCGAGTGGAAATGGGTTGGGTGATCGACTTTTGTGCGCAGGCGCTGCGCAACATCATCATCGGCATGGGCACCAAGCAAGACGGGTACATGATCCAGTCCAAGTTCGGCATCGCTGCCAGTTCCGAATTGATGGCCATCCTCTCCATCGTGAGGGATCTGGCAGATCTGAGAAAGCGTTTGGCCGAAATCACCGTTGCCTACGACAAGAAGGGTGATCCGGTGACCACGGGCGATCTGGAAGTTGCCGGGGCCATGTGTGCCTGGATGCGGAACTCCATTAATCCGACTTTATGCTGCACCGCTGAGTACCAGCCTTGCATGGTTCACGCCGGACCTTTTGCCAACATCGCCGTGGGCCAGTCTTCGATCATTGGTGACCGGCTGGGCTTGAAGATGTTTGACTACCACGTGACGGAAAGCGGATTCGCTGCCGACATCGGTTTTGAAAAATTCTGGAACGTCAAATGCCGTTACAGCGGGCTCCGGCCGAACGCCTCGGTCCTGACCACGACGATCCGAGCCCTCAAGATGCACGGCGGAGGCCCGAGTGTATCGCTTGGTCAATCGCTGCCTGCCGAGTACAGCAAAGAGAATCTGAAACTGGTCGAAAACGGCACTGCGAACCTGCTGCACCACATCGGTATCATTCGCAAGTCCGGGATCAATCCCGTAGTGTGCATCAACCAATTCCAGACCGACACTCAGGATGAGATCGCAATTGTACGCAAAGCCGCCGAACAGGCAGGCGCCCGATGTGCGCTATCTCAGCATTGGGCCAAGGGAGGAGAAGGAGCCCTGGAGTTAGCCGATGCGGTAATGGACGCCTGTAAAGACGAGATCAACTTCCGGTATCTCTACCCGCTGGAAATGAAGCTGCGGGATCGCGTAGAACTGATCGCCAAGGATGTCTATGGTGCCGATGGAGTGGCTTGGACTCCAGAGGCCGAGGTGAAGTGCGAGGCGTTCGAATCGGACTCGAGATTCCGTGATTACGCAACCATGATGGTAAAGACTCACCTCAGTCTGAGCCATGATCCGTCGCTGAAGGGCGTGCCCAAAGGCTGGGTGCTTCCCATACGGGATGTGCTGGTCTATTCTGGAGCAAAATTCCTCTGTCCTGTCGCTGGCACGATCAGCTTGATGCCAGGAACATCCTCGAACCCCGGGTTTCGCCGGGTGGATGTCGACGTCAAGAGCGGCAATGTGAGCGGTCTGTTCTGAATGGAGAGCACACTATGTCGCTCGAGAGAGCTTATCTGCTTCAGGGGATCGGCAAACCAACGCTGGAACGTATCGCGGAAATGGCCACTGAAGAGTCGCACCCTGCGGGAGCGTTTCTTTTTCATGCCGGTGACCCGGCTGACCACCTCTACATATTGGGAGCAGGGCGCATCCGCCTGTGCGTGGAAGAGAGAGGTACGGTCGCCTACGTCGTCAGCGAACCCGGAGAAGTGATCGGGTGGTCGAGCATGGCGGAACAGGAACAATACACCTCATCCGCTGAGTGCATTCTTCCGGTCACGGTGACCAAGATCGCAAAGAATGCGCTGCTGCAGTTGCTCGAGAAAGACCCTGCCAGCGGTCTAATCTTCTTCCGGCATCTCAGCCGGATTGTCGGGCAGCGCCTGGTCAATTGCTACAAGGCCACCCTATCCGTGCACGGGAAACCAAATTCGCGCTCCTACGGATAACGAGGAGGTAAGAATGGATACAGGCGAGAACGGTCAAAATCTGAACTTCCTGAGGTCTGCGCTCGAGAAGAATGAGTTCGTGTGCACGGCAGAGCTCGTTTTGGGGCGCGACCACAATGTGGCGGAGGCTGAAGCCTTTGTGAGAGAGGCCTCGGCGCAGGCAGATGGAATCAAAGTCATCAGCGTGACCGATCTTCCCGGCGGAAACCCAGCGCTGCCACCGGAAGCGTTTGTCTCCTATGTGCTTGAGCACAACCTGACGCCGATTGCACATGTGACGGGCAAAGACGGGAACCGCTCCTCGCTCGAGGCAAGGCTTCACGCGCTTGCGCGCCTGGGCGTGGAAAACATTCTGGCTCTCACCGGCGATGCCCAGAAGGAGGGTTTCGCCGGCAAGTCGAAGCCCGTATACGATCTGGATTCAGTCCTCATTCTTTGGCTGCTCCGTGCCCTGCACGGTGGCCTCGAGTACAACCTGGGGCCCAAGACAGTACGCACCACCCCCTTTGATTTCTTCGCCGGCGCGGTGGTCAATCCGTTCAAGGTCCGCGAGCCCGATCTCTTGATGCAGTTCTACAAGCTGCAATTGAAAGTGGCGGCCGGCGCACAATACATCATCACCCAGCTTGGGTACAACCTGCGTAAACTCTATGAGTTGAAGCAGTACATGAACAGGGAGGGCCTTGGCCATATCCCAGTGCTGGCGAATGTCTATGTTCCGACCGCAAAAATCGCCCAGTTGATGCAGGCGGGCGAGATCGCGGGTTGCGTGGTTACGGATGAGTTCATTAAGCGGTTGGAACAAGAAAAGAAGCCGCAGCGGCTGGAACGTGCCGCCCTGATGGTGGCTGCGGCCAAGGGCCTTGGCTTTGCTGGCGCCCATATTGGCGGCTTCGGCCTTACTCACAAGGACTTCATGAGCATCGTCGAGCGCGCTGCCGCAATTGGCAGTGACTGGCGGGCGCGGATGGATGAACTCGTGTTTCCGTTTCCGGGAGAATTCCACCTTTTCCGGCAAGGTGCAGACGGTCTGAGCGACGGCACATCGGAATATCAGATCACGCAGGCCAAGGCACACCCATCTCTGGTTCAGCGCATGTCCGCGATGGTGCACCGGCACTTTATAAGAGACAATTCGTTAGGAGCGCGTCTGTTCGGCCCACGATTGCAGGCTGGAGATCACGGCGTCCAAAACAATTCCTGGCGGCAAGGCCTGTGGTACCGGCTGCTTGGGCCGGCCACGCTTTATCGCAAGGCGACCTTGGGTTGCGTCAGCTGTGGAGATTGTGTGCAGGACCATCTCAACTATGCCGGATGCTCGATGCGCTGGTGCTACAAGGAGCTGCGTAACGGTCCCTGCGGAGGCTCTCGGGTGGACGGAAGCTGTGAGGCTCGTCCCGAGCTTCCCTGCATCTGGAACCTGATCTACCTCGGTAGCCGGGCGATGGGCGATGACCCCAGCAAATTCGGCCGCGTCCTGGTGCCACCACGAGACTGGTGCCTGGATCGCACCAATGCTCTGGCCAACCGATTTGCGGGGCTGGATAACGTCTGTAAGAGGATCGATCTTCGAGAGACTAAGAAAGAGGAGCGAGAAGAGGAAACAAAGCCATGTTAATTATCGGTGAACTCATAAACTGTACGCGGAAGAAGGTTGGCGAAGCTGCACAAAAGAGGGATGCGGAGTTTTTCAAGGATCTTGCGCGCAAGCAGGCTGTTGCGGGAGCGCGCATGGTGGACGTCAACGGCGGTCTGCCGGATCAGGAAGTGGAGCTTCTGAGTTGGCTGGTGGATCTGGTGCAAGGAGTGGTGGACATCCCGCTGTGCCTTGACAGTGCGGATCCAGAAGCGCTGCTCAAAGCGCTTCCCCGCTGCAAGCAAAGGCCGCTGGTGAACTCGATCAGCGACGAGCCGGCACGCTGGGCCATGCTGCCGGTTCTCAAGGAGCACCGGCCGAAGGTGATCGCTCTCTGCCTGTCGGAGTCGGGAACGCCCAACGGAGTGGAGGATCGAGTGGCCACGGCCAGCCGGCTGGTTGACCGCCTCACGGCAGAGGGCTTTGCACTCGACGACATTTACGTTGACCCTTGCGTCATGCCTCTCGCCACCGGTCCCCACAGCCAGTATCTATTGGCAGCAGTTGGCCAGATTGTGGCACGGTACCCGGGGGTTCACATCAGTGCGGGCGTGAGTAATGTCTCGTTTGGCCTGCCGCTCCGCAAATTGGTGAACGAGACATTCCTGACGTTGCTCATGGCACACGGCCTTGATGCTGCGATTGTCGATCCTTGCGACCACCAGATGATGATGAACATCCTGGCAGCCGAAGCGCTGCTGGGACGCGATGCGTACTGCAAAAGCTACCTGCGCGCTTATAAGGAAGGCAAACTGGCGGAAGTCGCCGTAGCCTAAAGATATAGAGCAGTCTATCCTCAATAACGCGCGCTTCGAACCTCGCGAGCAGAGTGCCTTCCCACTCCGTAGCCGTTATTCGGGCACGAGGTAATGACCCGGACTGAGCTTGGCCGGAAAGCACTCACCTTCGTCGATTTCAACAACTCCTACGAACGCAATGCCTGAAGTGGCTCGCTGACCAGCCCTCGTTCACCTCTTGCGGGCAGAGTCTCCACTCCGTAGCGCTTAGCTTCGCGCTGCATCAGGCGAGTCAGTTCCTGCTTGGTTGTTTCCGGCAGACGTGAGGGCTTGTGGGTCGCAACCAGCCGGTTAACTTCCCGCGTGGCGCGTTCCATCAAGCTCTGCTTGCCGTCATCGATCCACCGGTCGCGGTTGGCGCGATCGATAACCGGGCCGGGGAAAGTGATCTCTTCCCGCAGGTGACGGCGGGTGTGAGGCGCGATCAGCAGATGTTTCTTGGACCGCAATTCCTCGAACAGGGGAATTGAAGGGAAGTCTTCCCGAGGTTCGATGCCGCGCAACAGGCGGTAGGCCATGCCGCAAATCTCGTTGTCGACTACCAGTTTCTCCAGGCTCAGGCAGCTTTCAAAATCCAGCATTCCCGGGCCCGAGATGCTGTTAATCCCGGAAAGCGCCGCCATGATGGCACCGATGCCCGACTCCAGCCCAGCCTGCGCATCCAGTTGCTTGGCGTCGCTGAAGGCGATGTAACTCTGCGTGGGCATGCCGAGATACTTCCCGATCTCGCTGTTGCCACAGTCGATCATCATGGTCTCCACGGCTCCCATGGGAGTAGTCGCGAAACGGATGTCGAAGACGGCCGGCGAGCCGCCGTAGAGGATGGCGTGGCCGGGGTTCACCAGTTGGCTGATCGCCACCCCGCTCAGGGTCTCGGCGGTTTGCTGGATAAGGCTCCCCACCAGGGTGACGGGCGCCATGAATCCGGAAAGCGGCATGGAGATGAACTCCACCGGGATCGACCAGCGGGAACAATCCACCAGGTTCTGGCTGGTGACATCGCTCCACTTGAGCGGTGCCGTGGGACAGCAGGAGAAGACCGTCAGCGGCTTGGCCCGCAGCGCCGCCTCACTTCCCCGCACCGCGAGCTGCATGTCCTTCATGACTTCAAACGATTCGATCGTGAACGCTCCGGTCACGACCGGCTTCTCGCCGTACAACAGACTCAGGTAGAGCCGGTAGCTGTCGGAAATCTCGTCATGAACATCAGTGGAGATCAGGGCGGTACTTTGAGAAGCGAGGTTGGGCAGGACACTCACCAGCTTCGCATATCGGACGTAGTCAGCCGTTGTCGCCTTGCGTATTTCCCCGCGGCTATCCAGGATGTTGAGGGAAGTTGAGCCGGGGGTGAAGTAGACGTTGTTGCCTTGGAAGTCGTGAGTCTGGTTTCCAAGAACATCAAAGAGCTTGAAGGAATGTGGGACGGTGGCAAGCGCCTTGTCGATGATGGCTTCTGTGAAGTAGGCGTAACAGGTTTCTTTGTCGATGCGAGCGCCATGGTCGGCAAGCATGCTGAGCACGAGTTCGTTATGAATCTCAATCCCCAGCTTGCACATGACCTCCCTGGCTTCGGCAATGATTTTCTCGATCAGTTCGTTCCCTAGCAGCTTAAGAACAGGTCTCATAATTTCCCTCCGGGAGCAGTCGCGGCGCAAGCTCGGAGTCGCAGTACGTATTCACCAGTTCGGAAAACAGGCTTGCTTTTACCAAAGCCGCGCCGTATCCAACTTGGCCATAGCCAGTTGGAATGCTGCTGCCCGATGTATAAGTACAGCGAACTCACGATACTCGCGACCGCAGTCCTTAGTCCATAGCCTACTGTGGGGGAAAGCGCCGCTCCCGCAGCGCTTCCTTCTGCGAGGGATGGCGCCGTACGTCGTGGAACTGGTGCGCACGGCAGGCTCAGTCTATCTTTTGCTCCTAGCCTCCAGCTTGTCATGGTCGTAGTATTCGTAAGCCGACATCGGCTTCTCGCCACCTTTTTTCCATATGCGGGAGTCCTCCGGCAGTTTCCCGAGAACCCGCGCCATTTCCCGGATGTGCATGGCCACGGCGCCGCAACACGCGCCGATGTAGTTGATGCCCAAATCGCGGGCTTGCATAGCGTAATCCGCCATTTCCTTCCGCGTAAGCTGTAAGGGGTCCAACCCGTAGGGAAACTCAGGCAGGCTTGTGAAGTCGGGCTTGTTCTTCGAGGTGCGATAGGCGACCGGCTGGCAGGCCAGGTATCCTGAGACGGCTTTGCGCATCTGTTCCATCGGGCCCAGGATGTGCTCCGGTGGTCGCAGGCAGTTCATGCCGACGATGTCGGCTCCGGCATCAAACAGAGCCTTGGCTGCGTCGGCAGCGCTCCTGGCCTCAGCGGTCTGATCTTTGTTCTCGAAGCAAATCGTGACCATGACCGGCAAGCCTGTCCTCCTGGCGCGCTCCACGGCAATGAGCGCCTCACCCAGCCAGGAAAAAGTTTCGCCGATCACGAAGTCAATTCCTTCGTCGACCTGCACCGCAAGCTGTTCGTCAAATGTGCTGCGCACGCGATCGGCCGCAGAGGGACTTCCCGGCTCATACATCCAAGTCAGGCTCAGGTTGCCGGCAACCAGGCACCGGTCCCCGGCGACCTCGCGCGCCACGCGCACCGCCGAACGATTCAGATCTTCCAGCCGATTTTCCAGGCCAACGGTGGCCAGCTTGTCACGACTGGCATAGAAAGTGAGCGCTTGCAGCACCTCTGCGCCTGCCTCGCGAAACTCTATGTGCAGCTCGCGCAGTGCGTTCGGGTACGTCAGCGCCACCTCCGGTGTGAACGGACCCGCGCGCACCCAGTCGCGTTTTTCGAGTTCCAGCAAGTAGCCGCCGTCGCCCAGGACAGGGCCTTCTTTCAAGCGATCGAGAATGCCTTTTTTCCCCATATTTTTTCCTCTGAGTCTTTAGAAGTCCGCGTATTCGTTTTCCGCCTGGATCGGTTGGTTCTCAGCAAAGCGATTCGGGCGGAACACGCTGATGTCCACGGTCTTGCCCTCGCCGTCGAGCACGAGTTCACTCATCACCAGCCCAATCGCGGGAGAAATCTTGAAGCCCATCCCGGAAAATCCTGCACATACATACAGGCCGCCAACGCCGGGGATTTCACCCAGTAACGGCCGCGAGTCCGGCGTCATGTCATAAACGCCAGTGACACCGCGCATCACCTCAGCCCGGGAAAGTTTCGGAATCCGGCGGCAGGCGCGCTCAATGAGTTCCTCCAGCGACTCGTCGGAAGCGCTTTGCGGAAAATTGTCCGGATCAACCGGACGCGTTCCGTGGAAGTCGCCGACCAGGAACTTGTCTTGTGCGTCGGGACGAAAATACGTTGCGGTGACGGAGTCGATACAGGCGCAACCCAGACCTCGCACATCCGGGGGCTTGCGCAGTATGCCTACCTGGTGAAACTCGCATTCGATGGGAAGGTCGCAGCCGATCGGCTGAAACAGCGGCTTCGTCCAGAGCCCCGTGGCTGAGATGACAGTCGGAGCCGCTACCGTTCCCTGGTCTGTGACCACGCCACGAACGCGGCCAGACTCAACCAGAAATGCCGTCGCCTGCGTGCGCGAGAAATACTGCGCGCCCATGTCGCGCGCAGCGCTGAGGAAATCTCCCGCAACTGCCGCTCCGTCACCGTAGCCGGAATCTGGCTCGTAAGCGGCGAGTTCTGCTTCGTCAACATTCCAGTCTGGCTCGAGCGCGCGCAGTTGGTCCCGGTCGATGAGCGTGACATTGACTCCAAGGTTGCGTTGCATCTGGACGTTCAGCTTCAGTCTCTCGGTCTCGTTGGGAAGCACGATACGCACGAATCCGGTCCTATGGAAATCTCCCGGCTGGCCCACGATTTCCTGCCAGTTCTCAAACATGCGCAAGCTGACCAGAGCCAGCTGTACCTCGCGCGCAAAACTGTAGTGCATGCGAATCAACGCGGAGGATCGCCCACTACTTCCGCGCCCGAAATGATCCTTCTCGATCAAGACAATTTTCCCGGCTTTTCGCCGTGCCAGATGAAAAGCGATCGACGCGCCCATGACGCCCGCACCGAGAATTACGATGTCGGCAGTTTTCGGCAACGAGTTCGAATGCCCGCTCGCAGAACTCACGCTATGGCCTCCTTGAATCGTCCCTTCTTCCAATCGCGCAGCGCCTGGTGCGCCGCGTTGCGCCCGGGTGCTCCCGTGACGCCGCCTCCCGGATGCGCTCCCGCACCACACAGGTATAGCCCGGCAATCGGCGTCCGATACTGCGACCACCCCGGCACAGGCCGCATAAAGAAGAGCTGATCCAGCCGCAAATCGCCGTGAAAAATGTTGCCCTCGGTCAGACCGTAGGTGCGTTCCAGATCAAGCGGAGTCAGCACCTGCCGGGCCACAATCGCTCCCGGCACGTTGGGAGCATATTCGGCGATCTTCCTGACCACGCGGCCACCGAGCAAGTCACGCATCTCGTCCCAATTTCCCTGCCGCAGACGGTAAGGCACGTACTGCACGAAGCAAGTAAGAATGTGCTTGCCGGGAGGAGCCAGTGAATCGTCTGCATTCGAGGAAATCACGCAATCGACCCACAGTTCCTGGGGAATTTCGCCAAACTTGGCGATGTCGTAGCAACGCTCGGCAAATTCCAGGGTCGGAACCAGGGTATAGAATGTGCGCTCGAGCGACGTGGCCAGAGGCGACGTTCCGGTAAATCGCGGCTCCTCATCTAAAACCATGTTGACCTTCGCGCACGGACCATCCATCTTGATCCCGCGCACAGCAAACAGGAAGTCCTCGGGCAGTTCCTTTGAGTCCACGAGTCCCAGGAAGGTGCGCTTCGGGTCGGCATTCGAAAGCACGATCCGCGCTCCGAGTTCTGTGCCGTTCTCGAGCACCACGCCACGCACTCGGCCATGGCGTACGTCAATGCGCCCGACCGGCGCTGCAGTGCGAATCTCGACGCCGAGTTTTTTCCCGGCCGCAGCCAGCGCCTGCGTAATCGATCCCATGCCTCCCATGACGTGCCCGTAAAAGCCCTGCAGTTCGTGTTCTCCTCCGCTGAGCAAGTGGAACAGCAGGCCGATCGCCGTTCCGGGCTGGTATGGTCCCCCATGTTTTCCGTAAACGTTATTCGCCAGAAACATGGTTTTGATTTTCTCCGACTCAAACTGATGGTCGAGAAACTCCCCCAGACTGCCGGTGAGGAACGAGACCAGTTGCGCAATCTCGGTACTCGAAATGCCGCGAAATCGTTTGCCCACACGGAACAGGTCCGTCCAGCCCCTCACCGCCGAAAGGTCAACTTCCGGCGGAGGCTCTAGAAAAAAGGGCTGCAGGTAGCGCGCCAGTTTTTTCAGCTGATCATCAACCTCGACAAACCGCGCCGCGTCTTTGCTCGAAATCCTGGAGAATTCCTGCCGGGCCCGCTCACGATCGGCCCACCACGGCACTACCTGACCGTCCGGGAAAGGAACTTGAATCGCGGGATCGCACGGAATCATGCGCAGGCCGTGGTCGGGCAGGCGCAATTCAGAAATTACCTCCGGGCGCAGCAAGCTGGCGACATAAGAAGTCGTCGAGACGCGGCACCCGGGCGCGATTTCCTCCGTGACGCAGCAACCACCCACGATTTCCCGGCGTTCGAGCACCAGCGTCGACAATCCCACCCGAGCCAGGTAGGCAGCCGCGGTGAGACCATTATGGCCTCCGCCGATCACGATGGCGTCATAGGCCGCGCTTGTCTGATCCTGACTCAGGGTCACAGATGTTCCTTCCGTGCCGGGTAACACTAGCGCAAACGGCAACAAAAATGAAATCGAAAGCGCAACGGACCCGCTGGAATTTTGAGTTTGAAAGCGCAGGAAGATTGAGTCAGCGCCGGCGCAGACCCAGAATGCTCAGGAAAAAGCTGCTAAAGATGATCTGTGCCCCGAGTGTAAGGGCAAAAACGGAAGGCATGACGATGCGCAGCAGACTCTCCGAATTCATGGGCCCGAAGCTGGTTCTGGCCCAGGAGGACACGGCGAACAACGAACCGGCGATCCCCAGAACTATGAGGACCGCTCCCACGATCAGGCCCGTCTCGAGTGTGACATATTCAAAGAGGCGATTCATCCGAGGGTCCTCCGGCAGCAATCCTTCCGTAATTGCGAAGACCTTCGTGAACACGGCAAAAGCCAGCAATTGGAATCCGACCAGCATGGAGCCAAAAGCATAGGCGAGCGTGTGGACGTCAAACACAATGCCCCCGATCCGACGCGGGCCGGGCAGGAGCCAAGAACCAATCGCCAATCCCAACAGGATTGACGCTAGGCCGGGATAGAGGAACAGCCACCGGGGACTGTACATCAGCAGGAAGCGCAGGTGGCGCCAGCCATCGTGCCAGGTCCGCAGATGGGGCGGGTGACTGCGCCCGTCCGGAGACAACGTGGTCGGTACTTCGCTCACCTTCATCCGCAACAAGCTGGCTTTCACCACCATTTCGCTGGCAAATTCCATGCCGGTTGAGCGAATGTTCATCCGTTCATAGCTGTCCTTGCGAAAGGCGCGCAATCCGCAGTGGAAATCGCGGCAAGGGGAATGAAAAAACAACCGGCCCAAAGCGGTCAACACCGGGTTGCCAAGGTAACGGTGCAGGAAAGGCATTGCTCCCTTTTCAATCCCGCCGCGGAAGCGATTGCCCATCACCAACTCGGAACCATTTCTCAACTGCTCGACAAATCGTGGAAGGTGACCAAACTCGTAGCTGTCGTCGGAGTCAGCCATCAGGACATACGCACCGCGCGCCGCCTGAATGCCGCCTTTGAGGGCGTTCCCGTATCCGCGTTCCTCGACACGCACCACTCTCGCCCCGGCAGACTTGGCGATTTCGATGAAGCCGTCGGTCGAACCGTTGTCGGCGACAATCACTTCCCCGTTGAGGCCCGCCGCCGCCAACGCAGCCAAGGCCTTCGAGACGCAAAGTCCCACCGTTTCGCGTTCGTTGAGACACGGCAATACGACTGAAATCTCAATCTTCTCTGTGGCGGCCGCGGCGTTCAAGTCGGCCGAAAGGCCTTGGATCGATCGGTTCATAGGCAGATGAACCACTGACAAGCGATTATGTCGCGGCTCGAAAGTGCAGTCGACGAACGGTCATTATATAGCGTAATTTGCGCTGTCGTTTCCTTCTGCCGCGGTAGCCTTTGGATTCGGACGGAGGCTCGGTTTATGCCATCGCGCCAGCCATAATTGCTTGCGCGGATGCGAAGAGCGGGATGTTTCTTCCCGGCGACGTTATCCGGGGTTTTTGACCTCTTGTTTATTAAGGACGACAAGGTGCACCATATGGACGGACTTCGGGAGATGCACTCCAATGAAACCCGCCTTCTTCCTTAGAAGCAGTTTACTCGTTGTCCTCGGAATTGCTTTCTGTCTAACTTTGCTGGGCGCAAAGCAATCCGCCGCCCAGCAGGCCACAGCGCAGCTCACCGGCACGATTCGTGACGCAACCCATGCGGTGGTGGTCGGCGCCAAGGTAACGCTGAGAAATAACGACACGAACATCGCGCGGAGCGTGACGTCGAACAAGGAAGGCGATTACTTGTTCGCGCTGGTTCCGATCGGAACCTACGAGCTTTCCGTCGAGCAACCCGGATTCGCCAAGTACGTACGCAAGGGCATTACGCTCGAGATCAACCAGAACGCCCATTTGGATGTTGACCTGCAAGTTGGGGCCAGCAGTCAGGTGGTGGAAGTGAACGGCAATGTGACCCAGGTGGACACGGTCAGCGCAACGCTCGGGAAAGTGGAGACCACGGAACGGATTGAAAATCTGCCACTGGCGGCGCGCGACACCATGCAACTCGGCATGCTGCAAGCGGGAGTCTTTGCCCCGGATCAGGATGACGGGTCTGGAAACCCGTTTTCTGTGAGCGGCCAGCGCTCGGAGTCCATGACGTTCTTAATCGACGGCGCTGACAACAACGACTTCCTCGGCAATAACATGGTTGTTGACCCCAATCCCGATGCCGTCGCTGAATTCAAAATTGTTACCAACAACTACGAGGCGGAATACGGGCGCACGTCGGGCGGGATTGTGAACCAGGTAATCAAGTCGGGGACGAACGCGATCCACGGTACTGCGTTTGACTACTTCCGCAACACGGCGCTCGATGCCAGCGACTATTTTCTGCAGCAGGCTCCTATTTTTAAGTACAACATGTTCGGCGGAAGCATCGGCTTCCCTATCGTAAAGGACAAGGCATTTTTGTTCGCCTCCTATCAGGGAGCGCGGCGGCGGGAAGGGCAGAATCCAGGGGTCCTCACCGTTTTGACTCCGGCGGAGCGCAATGGTGATTTCAGTGCTCTCGGATCCCCGCTGCTTGATCCTACGGGGACGAGTCCAACCGGCTACCTGCCCAACAACCAGGTGCCGGTCGATGCCGTGATGAAGAACTATATCAACGATTTTCTTCCATTGCCCAATTACGGCAGCAACGGTTTCGTCGAAGACCCCGTGGCCAGTTTGCGAGAAGATCAGTTCATCTTGCGTTTCGATGAAAACATTTCGGCAAGAGACACCGTGTCTGCGTTCTACATTCTCGATGAACAGCCCCAGACTTTCCCGTTCGAGATATTGAAAGGAGCATCCACTGGCGGCGACGTCCCCACCGGCTCGGGGTTTAGCAACCACCAGCGCTATCAGGCAGGGTCGGTGAGTTGGACAAGGACGTTTTCTCCCACCATGCTGAATGAACTTCGGTTTGCCTCCAACCGCGCCGCCACGTTCGACGCTGTTCCCACCGATACCACGCCGCCCTCGGCACTGGGCTTCACTACCGTTATCCCCGACGACCCTAACGGCGCTGCACCGCCTCTCGTGACCATCGCAGGGGCCTTCAGCCTCGGCCCTTCTCCCCAAGGACCCACCCGGGACCACGATGTCACCTTCCAATACCAGGACACATTTTCCTGGACGAAAGGCAAGCACGCGCTGAAGTTCGGTGGAGACTTCCGCTGGACGCAGAGTAATTTCCGCTTCGATTTTTACAATAACGGGTCGTTCGACTACGGCACGTACTATACAAATACGGGAAGTGCGCTCGCCGATTTTGTCGGCGGCTTCACCGACAATTACTACCAGTTTTCCAGTGCGATCTACGGCATTCGCAGCCACCAACTTTACTTTTTCGCACAGGACGCATGGAAAGTGGGGAAGAACCTGAGTTTCGACTATGGGCTTCGCTACGAATACAACTCGCCGCAGGAAGATCCGCACAACGAGATTATGGGTTGGTATCCGGGCCAGCAATCGACCATTTTCCCGGCGGCTCCTCCCAATTTCCTCTATGCGGGCGACCCCGGCACGCCCAACCCCGGACTTGTCTACCCTAACCACCACAACTTCGCGCCTCGGTTCGGATTTTCCTGGGATATGTTCGGCCAAGCCAAACTGGTGATGCGGGGCGGCTTCGGCATTTTCTATGACATTGAAGACGGCGCGCTCAACCTGCAGTTTGGCGGCCAGCCTCCATTTGGATACGTAGCCAACAACTATCCCTGCTTTACCACCGCCGTTTTGGCTGCAGCTAATTGTCTGGTTCCCATTAACGGCTCTTACACCACTGACCCGTTTCAAACGGCGACCACGGGCTACTCCGATCCATTTCCCTTCATCGCCGGCGGCCATCTAGGACAGTTTTTCACTCCCGCGATCCCGTTTGCTTACGTTGTCTATCCCCACTTTCGAACTCCCTATGCTGAGAACTTCAATTATGGATTCCAGTATCAGCTGACCAAGGACATGGTCGTGGAAGCTGTTTACGTTGGAAGCATGAGTCGAAGGGCCATTGGCGGCACGAATCTTAACTTCCCGACCCTCAGTGGACCGAATGGGCTCATGGCCCAATACCAGTATTACGTCAGCCAAGGATCAGATCCTTACAAGAACATCTCCGCCGATTGTGCCCGCCCTTTGGCGGCCTGCAACGGCAGCCCGGAGGCGTTTCTCGGCATTCCCACTGGCGCCACCCAGATCCAGACCAACTTGAGCGAGGGAAGCTCGTCCAGCAACCAACTTCAAGTTGAAGCGGACCGGCGGATGAGTCACGGTTTGCAGTTCCGTGTGGCTTACACCCTGGCCAAGACGATCGATGAGTCTTCCGGATTCAGAGCGCGGTCAGCGGTCTACACCAATCCACTCAGCCCAGCTTTTGACCGTGGGCTGGCGGACTTTGATGCGACCCACCGCTTGGTGCTCACGCCGATTTGGGAAATCCCTTTTGGCCGGAATGCAACTTCACTGGCGAAGAAAGCGTTGGGCGGCTGGACGGTATCGACCATCACCAGCTTCCAGTCGGGAAATCCCTTCACGCTGTTTTCCAGCAACGGCGCCAGCTTCTCGAACGAAGGTTTGGACCGTCCCGATATCCTGGGACCAATCCATGTCTTCCACGATCCACGCCAGACGCAGACCTTCAGTCCCAGCTCTGACGGCCTGCACGGAAGCTGCCTGTCGGGAACTACTACCGGGCATTTCTTTATCGATCCTACCAATCTGGTGTGCGCGGCCGGGCCGCCCGCCGGTCAAGCCGTTCCGGCAAACAGCACGCTTGTGGCCGGCGGAGTTCCAATGTTCACCTACGGAAACATGGGTAGAAACGTGTTGCGCGGGCCGGGAATCAACAACTGGGACATTTCTGTGATGAAGAACTTCGTCTTCCATGAAAACAAGTCTTTGCAGTTCCAGGCGAACTTTTTCAATGCCTTTAACCACGCTCAGTTTTTCGGCCCAACTGCAAGCGAAGGATCCATTGGCGGAAGCCCGGACTTTGGACAGGTGACGACGGACAGCACAGGGTCGTCATCCACTTATTACCGAGGGCCGCGTATTCTCCAGCTCGCCTTGAAGCTCTATTTTTGAGCCAGCTACATGGGAGGACACTGGCGCAGACCACAGCAAGAATGAACTCGACTTAACGAATCGCGAAGATGTAGGAGTTAGGTCTACTGCGAGCACGCCGCGGCGCCGGCCGACTTGTAGACTTTCCCATCTTTCATAACGAATTCGACGGTCTCCAGTACGCCGATGTCCTGGAGGGGATCGCCCCCTACCGCGATCAGGTCCGCGAACTTGCCCGCCTTGATCGAACCGATCTCGCTCGAATGGCCCAGCAAATCCGCCGCATTCGACGTCGCCGCCTGAATCGCCTGCATCGGAGTCATTCCGTACTTGACCATAAAGGCGAACTGCTTTCCGCTCGTTCCATACGGGCACACGCCGGCATCGGTGCCAAACGCCATTTTCGCGCCCGCCTTTACGGCCTTGCGGAAGTTTTCCCGCTGAATCCGTGCCAGGTCCGCATCGTGCGCGAGGAAGTCCGCCGGCATCTGCCCCGTCTGTGCGGCCGCCCGGATGCACTCCTCGTCATAGATATCCATATCGAGATACGTTCCGTGCTGTTTGGCCAGCGCTATCAGATCGTCGTCGAGCAGGTCGGCATGTTCAATGGAAGCTGCCCCGGCCAGAATCGCATTCCGGATTCCCTCCGCCGCATGCGCGTGTACCGCGACGCGCAAACCGAAGTGGTGGGCTTCATCTACGCCCGCCTGCAACTCCTCCTCGGTAAACTCAGTCGAAGCCGGGTTGCTTCCATGGGTCAGCACCGCACCCGTCGACAGCATCTTGATCACGTCCACGCCATCGTGCGCCAGCAACCGAATCTTCTGCCGCACCTCCCATGGACTGTTCGCCTCCCCATAATGCAAATCCCAGGGCAGCTGGATGTCCGGGGCCTGCCCGGTCATGGCCCCTGCGCCACCGGTAATTGTGATGTACGCTCCTGCCACAAACATCCGCGGTCCCATCACGTCTCCGCGATTGATCGCGTCGCGCAAGGCCACGTCGTTCAGCGCCCGGTACGTGCCCACGTCGCGCACCGTCGTAAATCCCGAAAGCAGCATGTTCCGCGCATTCGGAATCGACTCCAATACGACTTGCGACGCCGTCTTCCTTAGAGCATTAAACGGCTCGCTGTCCGCTTGGCCGTCGGCCACGTGCGTGTGGCAATCGATCAGGCCGGGCAACACCGTCTTATCCGAAAGATCGATCACCTTCGCGCCGGCCGGAACCGTCAACCCCGGGCCCACCGCCTGAATCTTGTTCCCTGAAATCAGGATCATCTGATTGGAAAGCACTGTTCCCGAATCCGGATCCACCATCCGGCCTGCCCGCACCACTGTCACTTGAGCAAGCATCGCTTCGCTGATCAACAACCAGACCGCAAGACAGGCACATGCTCTCAACCGGAACCTCCCTCTTGCCAGCAAAAACGGGACCATTGTAGCTGCAAACTTAAGAGCGGGCGAGACAGCGCGCGGGGATGGCACGCGACTTTGAAGCGACCCGAACGTGCAAATTGAAACGCCACAACTTGGACGTTCCAGAGACCAGACTATTGATTTCTACTGGCTCGCGGCGTGGGGCTTGATCAACTCGTCGAGATAGTCGGGGCGCGCATCATCCCGCACCAGGTGCGGGTAACGGGCGCCGCCGTGGTAGTTAATCGTGCAGGTTCGAAAATAATCGTCCACGACGACGAGGAGTGTAATCGGCTTGGATGCGTCCTTGGCAGACTTGATCGCGTCCGAGAGCAACTCGGGTGTGAAGACGCGGCCGTTGACGCCAATGATTTTCATCTGCGAGGAGATGCCCGCCTCAAACGCTGGACTCCCGACAATGGCATCGCTGACAACCCCATCGCTGCCCACCTGAAGGCCGATGGAATAAACGTCGCTGGGACTGCCGCGGCGGCCCTCCGACTTTGGAGGCTCGGCGTTAAACGTAACTTTCCAGCCGCCGTTTTCGATCCCTCCCACCGGCGCTTCCGCGGAAGTGGAATTCAACCGGTCGTGGAAGAAGCCAGCCCAATCAAAAGGCGCTATTGCATTCAGCGCCTTCACTAACTCGTCGAAGGTATATGTCCTCACCTCCGGGCCGTTATTGGGACCACCGTGGAATGCCTGGCAGAAATCATCAATCGATTTCTTGCCGCCGGACTCGCGATGAATGATGGTGGCGACTTCGAGCCAGAGCAGATCGCCCTCGTCGTAGTAATCGGTGCCGCGGCGCCAGTTGAACCAGCCGCCTCTTCCCCCGAATCCGAGGCCGGGTTCTCCAACGGCGGTGTCAAGCAATGGGCGCCAGGTACGGCCGGGGCGTCCGGGGCCGAGCGCGGCCGCAATGCTGGCCAGGGCCTCGTGGTATTGGTCTGGCGTCCACAAGCCGCTGCGCGCGGCCAACATGGGCCCAAGGTAGTCCGTCAGCCCCTCGTAGCCCCACAGGAGATCCGTTTTCATGGGCTGTTCGTAGTAAGGGACGGTGAGATCAGCGGGGCGACGAAACTTGCCGTTCCAGGAATGAACGAATTCGTGCGCCAGCAATCCGCCCAGCGACATGCCGGAGTTGGGCATAAGAAGAGCTCGCTCCGGCAAGCGGCTGTCGTTCGACTCGTGGTGTTCCAGGCCGAAATGCGCGACATGATCACTGAGCGCTAGCAGGAAATGATAGTCCCGATAGTGGCGAGCGCCAAAGAGTTTGCCCGATTCGGCGACCAGGTTGGTCATCCCCTTCTGGCTTTCGGGGCTCATGTTCAGAGCGCCTTCGCTGTCGGCGACCATGTCGATTTCATGGTGGATGGCTTCGCCGGGCGGCGTGAGGTCAATCGTCCGATAAAACTCTCCGGCAATTACGGGCGAGTCCACGAGCAGATCCAGAGAAATCGGTTTGAATGAAAGGCGATTCCCCGATTCGTTGTCGAGGGGAAGCGGTGTGCCGAATTTCCACCCGTCCGGCAGCAGAAGTTTGGCTTCATACCTAAGCTTCTCGGCAGGGATGTCTGCCGGATAGAGTACGACTTCATTCCATTCGAGGACCAGGAGTTTGTCAGTAGCTGAGCCGCCGTCGGGCTCAAGATAGTCGTAACTGGCATTGAGATGGCTAACACCGCGGGGGATTTCCACGTGGAAGGTAAAAACATCCAGCAAATCACGCTCCCACGGAATGGTCTTGCCGTCCGCCTCGAATTTGAGGCCGGTGAGATTGGCGATCGGACCATCGGGCCCGTGCTCGCCGGGAATCCATTTCGGATAATAAAGAGTGAGAGGTCCGGGCTTGACCGGCACGACCAACTCGACGCGCAGCAGCTTCTGCTGAGTTTTGGTTGCGTCCACGGTGACCGAGATTGCTTCTTGAGCGAGTGCGGCGGACGCGGCCAGCGCCAGGACGGAGGCGAGAAATACCACTGAGCGAATGCGGCGCAGTTGCATGCAAATGCTCCTCACACAAAACGGGATAAACATACCGGTGCATCATATCCTGCCAGTATCACATTGCGAAACATGGCGCTAGCATGAACCGAGCCTCGGGCGAGCCTAGAAATTACCCGGACGCACTGGGGTGCCAGTTCCCCAGGTAACGAGCTATTCTCCACCTGCACGGGTAGAGCGCATTGGCTGCCGCCAAAGTCGTAGACAAGATCGGCGCCAGGACTCGCTGCATGTGCCAGCAGATCAGAGCGCACCCCAAGGACAGAAATGCCTCGTGAATGTCTGCCCGCTTCTCATAGCGAACGCGCATCACTGGTTGTACTTCTTCTTATAAAACTCGAGCTGTTGTTGAAGCTGTTCTTTGCTCAGGCCTTTCGTCCACTGGTGGTAAGGGCTGTTCATAACGTCTGCCGTCACGCCGGGAAGAAGCGCCTCAGCTTCGGGAATGAATTCCGTATAGAACGTCTTCGCGACTTCGTAGAAGCCGTGCCACTGCGTATAGTCCGGGCCCATCATTGCCGTGCCCATCCGAGCGCGCCGCCCCTGATGATGCCAGAGCTCGTAGTAGGTCCATTCGATCTTTTCATCGAAGGGTGTCTTCGTAAGCTTGTTGGCGGCATAGAGCTTATCCATGATCGCTTTGGCTGGCTTGGCAAACTTCTCGTTGTAGAGATCAACTGTGTTCTCGTACTGCTTGTAAAAGTTGTCCACCCAGCCGGTGGCGTGGCAGTTTGAGCAAACGTCCTGCATGGCAGCACGACGCTTCTCCCAGTTTTCCAGCTTGAAGCTGACGACTGGCCGTAGTGTGAAACTGATACGGTCGCCCACGTCGTGTGTCACTGGCTGATTACTGGTTGCGCTCATGTGACAGGTTGCGCACGTGGGCGCCGCTGAGTAGTCTTTCCCAACCACCCAGGACTTTGAATCTAGGTTCATCTTGGCAATGTTGGCGCGGAACTGAATGCCGTGTTTCGATTCGGTGTAGATCTCCATTTGCGGATGATCGGGACCCAGGTGACACTTCCCACAATTCTCGGGCTGGCGAGCCAGCGCTGAGCTGAAGGAATGCCGTCCGTGACAGGCAGCGCAGGAGCCTCGGCTGCCGTCAGGATTCACGCGCCCAATCCCGCTGTTCGGCCACGTATCGGCATCAAATTTGCCATCTTTCAAGTACTTGACTTCGCTGCCGTGACACTGCCGGCATCCGTTCGCCGCGGCTGGGCCGCCCTCAACTACCTCTCCCAACATGTTATCCAGAGACCCGATGAATTGTGCTGCCTGAGAATGCCGACTCTTTTCGAACTGTTCTACTTCTTTGCCGTGACAGCGCCCGCAGTAGTTGGGTGTGACAATCACGGCGATGCGCTGGCCGTAGTGCTCAAAGGTTGCCGGATCTTTCTCACTGGCACGATGGCACGAATAGCAGTCCACATTCTTCCTGGCGTGGGCGCTCTCTCGCCACTGCTCCACAATTCCCGGCGTACTGCTGCTGTGGCAATCCAGGCATGCCTGGCCTTCTGCGGATACCTGGGCACGAGCAACTGTCATCAGCGGGAAGAGGAGAAAGCTGAGAAAAGCCATAAAGCGCATGGGCACCTCCGATCGCAACGTTCTTACCGCAATCATAGTCCGAGCTACCTGGTGCGTCTGGCTGGTTGCGAGTCGGTTACTGCGCCTGTTCCATCGCAATCGCTCGCGGGAACAGGATGTTGTTTTCCAGGTGAATATGCTCATGCAGATCAGCCTCGAATTCAGACAACGCCTTGTAGAGAGTCTGGTAGCTGATACATGCATCAGTCGGGGGCACGTAACCGTCGCTGGCCTTACGCATAGCGCGTAATGCATTGCCGGCGGACTCGTGTTCATGTTCCATCATCGAAACCGGATTTTGCACGCTGCCGAAAGGCGGCGGCAGGATAGGCTCATTCTGAATGACAGCCTCCTCCATCCTGATGATGTAAGGGAACAACACCATTTCTTCTTTCATCATGTGCATGGTCAGTTCCTGCGCCAACCCGGTCATGGTCGCGCGAATATGCAGCAGCTCGGGATGGTTCTTGCCGTGGACCGAGCACACCTTCTCAAGCAAAGGACCAAGGCGAGCAATCTCCTCGCGCGTGTACTTGTGATGAGTATCTTTGATGTGCGCAACCAGGTCTCCCAGCGGCTCCCTTTGCCAGTCATGTACCTTCTGTTTCGCTCGCGTTGTCTGTTCCGCCATTTCGAGGGAATCCAGTACCTGATCCACCGGCAGATTCGCCGCCCGGCATGCTTGTTCCAAAGATTGATTTCCGCCGCAACAATAGTCGATGCCCAGCTTTTCAAAAACCCGGGTTGCGGCAGGGCTTTCCAGAGTCAGTTCCCGCACAGTTTTCTCGGTGGTCACGCTCATCGCATCCTCCTCACCATCGTCTCTCCATTCCTTGCGGTGCGCTTGCTGTTCTGAAGTTAGTCGAACAACGGCAGCGCGCCGATGACTTTTGTCACGGCGACCGTAAGAAGCCGTCAGACTTGGGGTTGGGAGGTCTCGAAAGAGCTACTCGGCAGACGGCAGCTCGGCTTCCAAAGCCTTCAGATTGTGAATGATCACCATGCGGCCCTCGATCTTTACGAAGCCTTCGGATTGGAGGCGGGAGAGATTCCGGGAAACCAATTCGCGGACAGTTCCGATCTGCGACGCCAATTCCTGGTTGCTGACCGGCAGAGTGACTTCCACCCCGTCAGCCGTGGGCTTGCCTTCGGTTCGGGCAAGGCGCAAGAGGAACGAAGCCAGCCGGTGCCGCACTGTGGTAAATGAAAGCTCCTCGATGATTCCCACCAGCCCTCGCAGCCGAGCACCGACCACGCGCAGCACCTTGAGCGCAACTTGAGGATGAGCCAGGCAGAGTGCCTGAAAGTCTTGTTTACTGACAAACAGAAGTGTGGCGTCGTCAACGGCGGTCACCGAGGCCGGGTAGTTTCCTCCATCGAAAACTGGCAGCTCTGCGACGGAACTGCCTGGCCCATCGATACTGAGAACATGTTCACGTCCACCGGCGGAACTTTTGAAGATGCGGACGTGTCCGGAATCGACGACATACAGTCCCGCGCACGGCTCGCCCTCGCTAAAAACGGCTTCGCCCGGAGAAAAACGGCGAGGCACTGCTCGCTGGGCCAGGAAAGCGAGTTCGGATTCCGTGAGCCCAGAGAAGATCTGGACCTTCGCCAGTGTCTGAGCGCGGTCAACCTTGATTTCCGCCACGGCGGCTATTGTACCGAAGCGGGCTGGCGCACACGCACGAGGAGGGTCGAACCGTGCCGGCGGATTCCGCTGTCGTTCTGAAGCAGAACGGCCTGTCCGGCCGCGGAGTTTCTCGCCGCTTCGAGTCCCTGATCGAATCATGCCTCCGGAGGTATCGTTATCGTTGCTATGGCTCGGTTGCCGGACTGAGTCCGACGGCGGGCACGGCTTTGTCCCGCGCTAACTGGTTGTAGGCTGCGAGATCGGTTTTCACGATCTCGTTCCACTTCGTCAGTTGCTCGTCCGCCTGCTTGCCGAGGTCGTCGAACATCTCGTAATTCTGCTTCGTGGGGGCCGCGTCGGCGCTCGAGACCACGCCGCCGAGTGCCACGAGCAGATTATTGAGCCGGATCGGATAATTCAGCACGTCCTGTCCGCTCTTGGCTTTTGTTTGGATGAGCGCCTCCTCCACCACGGTCATTTTCTTGTCGAGGGCAGAGCCCGCGTCGGCGAGTACCTTGGCGTTCAGGTTCTTTTCTTCTTTCAGGCGTTTGTTGAGCGCGGTCAGCTGCGCCCGAACATCGCGGATTTGCCGGATTGCGTCGTGCACCTCGGTGACTTTGCCGAGGATGGCCTGCATGAGATCGAACTGCTTCTTCAGGTCCTCGGCAGAAACATGCAGCCGTGGATCAGGAACGATCTTGAAGGGCTGCGAATGTGATTTGCCGTCCACAGTCAGGCGCACCTGGTAGTCGCCAGGCAACGCCGTGGGGCCGTCGGGGGAGCCTCCCCAGAGGGGCGAGTTCGGAATCCGCGGGGCGCCTTCGTAATGGAGGTCCCAGACAAAGCGATTAATGCCAGCTTCGGTCGCGATTTCGTCCGGTTGCGAGCGCGCGAAGAAATTCTCTTCGCCTTCCGTGGCTGGAGGATGTTTCGGCGGATAGGTTCGAATGACCTTACCCGTCGAATCGAGGATTTCAATCTTGACGCGCGGCTCTTTGTCCTTGTCCTCCGAAGCAGAAGAATCAGGCGCTGCGCCCGGCGAAGGTGCGGCCGCAATTGAAGTGGAAGCCGACGCACTGGCGGACGCGTCGTCCTTCTTCACGTCCTTCTTCTCTTCGTCTTTCTTTTCCTCGGGCTTCTTGATCTCGGTCTTCAGGTAGTAGTAAATCACTGCGCCTGCAGGCGGATTCTGTCCCGCGTTGCTGCTGCCACCGAAGAATGACGGTGGAAATGTCGTGTGGTTTGGATCAGCCGGTGTGAACAGATGCACATCTTCGCTCTTGAGCGAGTCGCTCCACTGCCGCAGCGGAGAGATATCGTCGAGGACCCAGAACGAGCGTCCGTGCGTGGCGACCGCGAGGTCGTCGTTCTTCACGATCAGGTCATTGATTGGAGCCATCGGCAGATTGAGCTGCAGTGGTTGCCAATTCGCCCCATCGTCGAAGCTGACGTAAACACCGCGCTCGGTGCCCGCGTAGAGCAACCCCTTGCGCTTGGGATCGACGCGAACGGCGTGAACATAGTCGTCTTTCGGAATGCCATTGACCAGCGCAGTCCACGTCCTGCCAAAATCCGCGGTCTTGAAGATGTAAGGCGCGAAGTCGTCCATTTTGTGCCGTTCAACCGCGACATAAGCAGTGCCCGCGTCGCTGAGCGGAGCTTCGATCATGCTGACCGTTGCCCATTCCGGCATAGCCTTGGGCGTGACGTCGTCCCAGTTAGCCCCGCCATTGCGCGTGAGGTGGATGAGGCCGTCGTCGCTGCCCGCCCAGATGAGGTCCTTCTGCGCCGGTGACTCGACGACCGAGAAGATCGTGCCGTAGACCTCGACGCCGGTGTTGTCCTTCGTGATGGGACCGCCGGACGATTGCTGTTTGGACTTGTCATTGCGTGTGAGATCGGGCGAAATGATCGTCCAGCTCTTGCCCTGGTCGGTGGTCTTGAACAGTACTTCGGCCGCGAAGTAGAGCGTGTGCGGGTCGTGTGGCGAAAAGACGATAGGCTCAGTCCACTGGAAGCGATGCTGCAGGTCGGCCATGCCCCAGCCAATGGGATTACGGGGCCATGGATTGATCATCTCGGTCTGCTCGGTGCGGTGGTCGTAGCGCGTAATGTCACCGCCATACGAACCCGCGTACACCACTTCGGGATCCTCGGGATCGGGAGCGATATATCCGCTCTCACCGCCGCCCACGGCATAAAAGTCGGACTGATCAATCCCACCGTGCGCACTCGCCGCGGCAATCGCCACGGAGGAGTTATCCTGCTGCGCGCCATAGAGCCAATACGGAAACCGGTTGTCGGCGGCGATGTGGTAGAACTGCGCCGTCGGCTGGTTCATGAGGCTCGTCCAACTGACACCGCCGTCGGTGGAAACGGTTGCGCCGCCGTCATTGCCGTTGATCAGGCGCCGTGGATTGTCAGGATCAATCCAGAGTCCGTGATTGTCGCCATGTGGCGTGCGTACGGGCGTGAAGCTCTTGCCGCCATCGATGGAGCGGTAAGTTCCGGTGTTCAGGATGTAGACGACGTCGGGGTTCCTGGGGTCGGCAAAGAGGTGAGTGTAGTACCACGCGCGCTGGCGGTAGCGGCGGTCGTCATTCATGAGTTGCCACTTCTCGCCGCCATCATCAGAACGGAACAAACCGCCCTTGGCGGCCTCAATCAGCGCATAGACACGGTTGGGATTCGAAGTAGTCGCGACGCCAACGCGTCCGAGAATGCCATCGGGGAGCCCGTTGCCGGTAAGCTTCGTCCAGGTGTCGCCGCCGTCAGCGGAGCGATAGAGACCGCTGCCGGGACCGCCGGATTCCATCATCCAGGGCTTGCGGTCAGCCTGCCACATGCCGGCAAAGAGAATGCTTGGATTGGACAAGTCGAACTGGATATCAACGCCTCCGGTCTTGTCGTCCACGTAGAGAACACGCTGCCAGGTTTTGCCACCGTCACGGGAGCGGAAGATGCCACGGGTCGGGTTTGGTCCAAAGGGATGCCCGAGCGCGGCCACGAAAACGGTGTTCGGATCTTTGAGGTGAACAATCATGCGCCCGATGGAATAGGTGTCGCGCAGACCGGAGAACTTCCACGTCTTTCCGGCGTCGGTGGACCTGTAAACGCCGTTGCCTATAACGATGTTGCCGCGGATGCAGGCTTCGCCAGTTCCAACATAGATGACATTCGGATCCGAGGGCGCCACGGCGATGGCGCCGACTGAGGGCGAGGCCTCGGGAAACTTGTCCCAGAGCGGTTTCCAGTTGAGCCCACCATCGGTCGTCTTCCACATGCCTCCGGCGACGGCGCCAAAGTAGTAGGTGTCGCTCTGGCCGACAACCCCCGCGACAGCAACCACACGGCCTCCCCGGAACGGGCCGATGAGACGGTACTTCATACCTTCAAAGAGCGACTTGGGAGCGGCCGGTTTCGGCGGTGGGACTACTCCGGCGTCGGGAGGAAATGTCTCTGCCGGCTCGCCTGTCGCCACGGGCATGACGCCCGGCTCGGACGGCTTATTGGCCTGACGTCGCTGGGCAACAGCGATCGTGCTGAGCACAAGAAGGATCACCAGAAAACGAACGCGGCTCATGCTTGAGGACCCC
>Ga0187888_1000581_pt1 | contig 39202 bp, 37 predicted proteins | sample June2016WEW_7_40_FD_132987 | JGI IMG/M metagenome (GOLD analysis project Ga0187888, IMG submission 132987) | Peatland microbial communities from SPRUCE experiment site at the Marcell Experimental Forest, Minnesota, USA - June2016WEW_7_40 | ecosystem: Environmental > Terrestrial > Soil > Wetlands...
CAGGCTGACACTCCCTACATTTTGTTTCTCGATGCGGATATTGAACTGGCCGATCCGTCGCTGGTGCGGCGCTGCCTGGAGCGCGCGCAAGGTAAGAATCTGCAGTGCGTGACGACCAACATTTCGTGCCATGACGGCAGCTGGCTCGACAAGGTGTTCTATGCGGGCTGCGATTTCTCCCAATATTTGTCGTACTTGCATCGTCCGTTTGCCACCGGCATGTTCATGCTGTTCGAGCGGAAGAAATTCTGGGAACTGGGCGGGTTTCACGAGCAGATTCTGTTTGCCGAGGATTATCGGCTGAGCCAGCAGGTCGAGCGCAAACGTTTTGCGATCGTGCGCGGCGGCGTTTACACCACGAATCGCCGGTTCCAGAAAATGGGACACCTGCGTGTGGGCTGGCTCTTCCTCAAGACGGCCATGAACTACGGGAACGAAAAATACTTCCTGCGCGATCACAAATACTGGGCAGAGCCGAACGGTCTGCCTCGCGCCTAGCTGGATTTTTGTCGTGGCCACAGAAAACAGGGTTCAGCCAACCAGCTGAATCCTGCTTTTGTTTGGGAGGTTCTATCCTGCATTCAGAAGCGGAAGACAATGCCAGTCGACAAACGCACATTGCTCTGCGCGGTGTTGAAAAAGCGCGTCGAAACGTAGTCCCCCTGGAAGCGCCAGGCGACGGGGCGAATGATCCGGTAGTCGAGTCCTCCTCCTATCGCCATGGCGAACGATGTATTGGACCCGAAGCTGTTTGTATTGATGTGCCCGATCCCCAACTCAAACTCGGCGAATGGCCGGAACTTTCGAATGGACACGGAAAAGCGCGGCCCGAACAGAACTTCTTCTTCGTGGCCGGTCACATTTACGTTGATCGGGCCGTTGGGGGTAAGCTGGGTGAAGCTTTCGGAGCCGTAGTGGCCGGTGAAGTCCGCCACAATGCCCAGTGCCGGAAACATCTTGCCCTCAAGAGATGCTTCCCACCCCTGCAAGTTGGGCCGGCTCAAATCCAGATTGAGTGCGGACGAACTGGCGTTTTGAAAGGAGTATCCGACGAAAATGTTCCCTGAGGTGGGAACCTGGGCTGCTGCCAGTCCTGCGAGCAGGAACAATGTAAACCCAATGATGACAGCTTTCCCCATGATGTCCCCCTTCTGCGGCTGCTAACACAGGCAGGCGCAGAAAGTTGTTAGATGTCCGAAAAGGGGAACTGGGATATCACCTATACCGGATGAGCCTGAACCCGGGTGTGCTCAGAAGCGCCAAACGATTCCCGTCGAAGCCCGGAAATCGTTCTGGACAGCACTGGCGTAATGCCCGTGTATGAAGTCGCCCTCCAGGCGCCAGGAGAAGCTTTTGAACCAGAGCTTGTAATCCGCGCCGCCGCCAAAGTCGATGGCGTATGGGTTGTAGACGAAATGGTTGGAGTTTATGTGCCGTATGCCTCCCATGGCTTGAACGAAGGGACGCCACTTCCCAAGATTGGTGGAAAGACGCGGGCCGAAGAAACCGCTGTACATGGTCACGCCGGAGCGGTAGAAGCCGTTGGCATCGAGCACAAACCCGAGGTGCGGAAAGCGGGCAAATGGAAGATCTTCGGCCGACCCCTCCCAGCCGCGATACGACTGCTTGTTAGTGACGTCTGTCATCTGACCGTAAGCGACTCCGCCGTAAACATTTCCCCGCGGCAGGAGCTGTGCCGACATCGGGATAGAGAACAGCATAAAACAAACAAGCGCCAGCACGGCGGCAGCGATCTTGGGCACGAATTATTCCTCCCCGGCGACGAGGCCGGCAAAAAGTTTCACTTCATTCAGCGAAATTCGTTAGATGCAGTGTACCGGATGGGCAAGATGTCCCGGCGGACAAAATTTATCCTTCCCCGGACTCCTGCACCGACCCTACGTGGACGAAAATTTATCCAGTTTTCATGATGCCGAAACCGGTCCGTCCGCGTCTATCTATTAGCATGCAACCTATGGACGCAAGTTGGCAAATGGGGCGCAGCCGGTGGGGCCGGCTGCCTTTGGAATAGAGAAGGAGCCGAAGTTGAAGCTCAGTCTGGAAACGCGGAATCGTGGGGATGTCATCGTCGTGCACTGCCAGGGGCGCATTGTGTATCGCGATGAAGCGGCCGCACTCTCGCGGCTGGTGGGTGAAGTCCTGCAACATACGAACCGGCTCGTGCTCGATCTGAGCGGAGTCAGCTCCATGGACAGTGCCGGCATCGGAGAGCTGGCGCTGCTGCAAACCTGGGCGCAGGAGAAGAACGCCGAGCTGAAGTGTTCCGGCCCGAATGCGCTGGTGCTGGATCTGCTCGGCCTGACGAATCTCGACAGCGTTCTCGAAGTGCATCCGTCGGTTGACGCCGCGCTCGCGTCATTCCGCGAAGAGCAGGTCTGCACCGACTGCTAAGTCAGGATATTCAGAACCCGAGGAGCAAACGCCGGCTTTGCTCCTTTTCTGCCGATCCGTTTCTGCGGACTAATCTTCCCGCTGGAAACGATAGCGCCCCTTGTGCTCGACGGCGACCGCCTCGGCTACTTTCAGGAATGCTTTCGCGGCGTGTGACAGGCTGGCGTCCTTACGGTAAATGAGGCGCAGCTTGCGCTTCAACTGCAACTCGAGCACGGGAATCCGCACCAGTTCGCCGCGTACGATCTCGTTTTCAACGCTGATCCCAGGGACCAAAGCCACCCCATTCCCCATGGCTACGAATTGCTTAATGGCTTGCAAAGTGGGCAGTTCCGCGTCCATGTGGAGTGGCGTTTTGAGGGTTTTGAACAGTTGGATCACCTTCTCCCGGTAAGGAGACGAAACGATGTGCGCCACAAAGGATTCCACGCCCAGCTGCCGGATGCTGACCTGCGGCGCTGAGGCCAGCGGATGTTTCGGGGGAACGACGAACACCAGTTCGTCCAGATACACGACCACCGACCGAAGGTTGGGCTCCTGCGGCTCATAAGACAGCACACCGAATTCGGCCGCGTATCGCAAGACGTCGTCGGGAATGTGGCTGCCCAGGGCGCGTTCGACGGTGATCTTGATCATCGGGTGCAGCCGCCGGAACTCGGCCAGCACCGGCAGGAGATAGAGCACGGTGAATTCGTTGGCCGCAATGACCAGCTTGCCTTTTTGCAGCTCCCGCAGTTCGCTGAGGGACTCGCTGGCCTCGGTCCGGAGGTTGATCAGCTTCTCGGCATATTCGTAGAGAACCTTTCCCGCATCGGTCAGAATGCCTTCGCGCGAAGAGCGATCAAATAACGCTTCGCCCAGATCGTCCTCCAGTTTGCGGATGGTTTGGCTGACGGCCGACTGGGTGCGGTACAGCTTCGCGGCGGCGCGGGAAAAACGGCGCTCCCGGGCAACCGCCAGGAAGACTTCGAGTTGCGAGAGTTCCACCGGGACTCCTTAATCAAATCTCAGCAAATCATTAGTAATACTTATTATACAACGTACGCTAATGATAACTTAACAATTATAAGTTTTGCTTCTGCGCGCCCCCCCCGTACCATTGAACATCAGTCTTTCTTGAAGGAGATCCATGAGCGCAGAGCGAGCCCGCGTTACGGTGTTCGACACTACTCTTCGCGACGGAGAACAGTCGCCCGGTTGCAGCATGAACCAGCAGGAAAAGCTGCGCCTGGCCCACCAGCTCGACCGCCTGGGCGTGGATGTGATCGAGGCTGGTTTTCCCATCGCCTCCGACGGCGACTTCGAGGGGGTGAAGGCGATCGCAGCCGTGGTGCGGCGTCCGATTATCGCCGGTCTGGCCCGGGCCTGCCGTCCTGACATCGAGCGCGCCTGGGAAGCGTTGAAGCACGCAGCCCATCCTCGCATCCATGTTTTCCTGGCGACCTCCGACATTCACTTGCAATACAAGCTGCGGATCACACGCGATCAGTGCGTGACCCAGGCCCGCGACGCGGTTCGTTTTGCCAAGTCGTTGTGCGATGACGTTGAGTTCTCCCCGGAGGACGCGACCCGCACCGACCCGGATTTTCTCTGCCGCGTATTGGACGCGGTAGTCGAGGTGGGCGCTACTACGCTGAATATTCCCGACACCGTCGGCTACACCGTACCCGCCGAATTCGGCGAGTTGATCGCCACCATCCGCAAGCGGGTCAAGGGGATCGAGAAAGTCACGATCTCCGCGCATTGCCATAACGATCTGGGAATGGCGGTCGCGAACGCGCTGGCCGCGGTGGCCGCTGGAGCGCGGCAAGTCGAATGCACCATCAACGGCATCGGGGAGCGCGCGGGCAATGCTTCGCTGGAAGAGATCGTGATGGCGATGCGGACGCGTCCCGACCGCTATCCCTACGAAACCGGCGTGGCCACCGAGCAGATTTTCGCCGCCAGCCAGATGTTGAGTGAGATCACCGGCGTCGCGGTGCAGCCGAACAAGGCCATTATCGGCCGCAACGCGTTTGCCCACGAGGCTGGCATTCACCAGGACGGCATGCTGAAGAACCCGCTCACGTACGAGATTATGACGCCGAAATCGGTGGGAGTGCCTGATTCGAAGTTGGTTTTGGGCAAGCACTCGGGCCGTCACGCGCTCGGTATGCGCTGCGAACAACTGGGCTATCAGTTCGACCGGCGGGCGCTGGACGACATTTACCGCCGCTTTGTCCGGCTGGCCGACAAGATCAAGCATGTGGAAGATCATCACCTGCTGGAGTTGATCCGCGACACCCACAAACCGGCAGGTTCGGCCACACCCTTAATCGAGCCGATTCCCGCGGAGCAAGCGGCTACATTGAATGTGCCAACCCCGAGCGTGCCGGTGCCCGAGCCTGAGCCAACCCGGCCGTTCCCGGTGGTCTCGGCGACGAATGCCTTCGGAGTGCCGCTGCCGGTTCACGCCGATCCCCATCATGAGCAGTCGCAGCAGGAAGATTATCTGTGGGGCGTGTAGGGTGATTGAGTAATTGGGTAATTTTGTAATTGAGTAATTTGAAGAGCTGGGCCTGCTTTCACAAATAGGTTTTGGGTAGGGGCCGCATAAATGATGGGCTTTAGCCCCTGAGGGCGTACTCGCCGCGCGCAAGACCAGTTGTGAAACCAGTGCCAGACTCTTCTGGCAGCAATCTTCCCGCTCAAGAGATAGAATCAGCAGGGTTTTCAATTACTCAATTACCAAATTTCCCAATTACTAAATCCTCTCCATGCTCCTGAATCTGACCATTCTTCCTGGCGACGGCATCGGTCCGGAAGTGACCGAACAGGCCGTGCTCGTTTTGCAATCCGTAGCTGATGCCTTCGGCCACCAACTGCAACTGCAGCGCAAGCCTATCGGAGGAGCGGCGCTCACCGCAGCCAACGATCCGCTGCCCGCAGACACGCTACGGGCCTGCCTGGCATCGTCGGCGGTGCTATTGGGAGCAGTCGGGAGCCCCGCTTTCGACCACAATCCGGGTCACCTTCGGCCGGAAGCCGGCCTGCTGCGTCTTCGGCGGGAGTTGGGCGCGTATGCCAACCTGCGCCCGGCAGTTTTCTTTCCTGCGCTGGAGGATTGTTCACCGCTGCGCCCCGAAGTCGTCCGCGGAACCGACATCATGATCGTGCGCGAATTGCTGGGGGGCGCGTATTTCGGCCAGCCTCGCTCGATCGAGGGAAACCCGGGCTCACGGGTCGCGGTCAACACCATGCGCTACGCTGAATCGGAAATCGAGCGCATCGCCCGCGTTGCGTTTGAACTCGCCATGAAGCGCAAGCGCAGGGTCCTCTCCGTGGACAAAGCCAATGTGCTCGAATGTTCGCGACTGTGGCGGGAAGTGGTGACCCGTGTCGCGAAGGATTATCCCGAGGTGAAACTTGGGCATCAGTACGTTGACTCGGCCGCCATGCTGCTGGTGCAGCGGCCCACAGATTTCGATGTGGTGCTGACCGAGAACATGTTTGGCGACATTCTTTCCGATCAGGCGGGTGGCGTCGTAGGCTCGCTCGGCCTGCTGGCCTCGGCGAGCGTGGGAGGGCCGGTTGGATTGTATGAGCCGGTGCATGGCTCGGCGCCCGACATCGCCGGCAAAGGGATTGCCAATCCGCTGGGTGCGATTCTGTCGGCGGCGATGCTCCTGCGGCATTCGTTCAAGCTGGAGGCGGAAGCAGCTTGTATCGAGAATGCAGTTTCGACGGTGCTCTCTCAAGGCGCGCGGACCGCGGATCTCGCTGGTAAGGCGCACCCAGCGATCTCGACGGCTGAGATGGGGCGCCGGGTGGTTGAGGCGGCGAAGGCCTCGGCCATTCCAGCAGGCCCAGCGGAAAAATCAGCCTGAGCGCGCCCTTTCGAAGCAGCTTCATGAATAATGCAGACCTAAAATCCTGTGGCGGCCGCGGTCGCACTGGGATGCAGCGCGACCAACTTATCCACGCTGGACAAGCGCAATACTTGTTCGACGTGTCCCATGGCGCCGGCCACCCGCAGTTCTCCGCCTGAATTTTTGACCTGGGCAGCCGACATCACGATGATCCCAACTCCCGTGCTGTCAATGCGGGTCACGCCGGTCAGGTCGAAGATAATCTTTTTCTGCTGCTCCCGCACCAGGTTCTCAGTGGCCCATTCCAGTTCCTTGCTTTCCCGCCCCAGCGTGATTTTTCCAGCGATCTCCAGAACCACAATGTCGGGTTCCACGCGTTTGGTCTGAATTTCCAGCATAGTTAGGCCTCAAGGGAAAAATTGAGAACAGCGGTGGTTCATTGCCAACCCCAGGTGACCGGAACCCTCGGCAAATTAACAGAACCCGACCGCGCCCAGAATCGAGGGGGCAGGGGCCGATGGAATCCGCCAACTATATACCAAGATGTCGCGAAGTCAAGCCTAGGGACCCTGGGGTAGTGGGCTAATGAAAGTAGCCCACTGCCGAGGCTTGGGGGACCGGGTGAGCTCCCTAATGCCGCGCTCCGCCTCGGCCGGGCAGCGTGTTCGCCGCCTGAGCGGGGATGCCTGGCCCGGCGTCATACTTCCCGGTCAGGTCGTTCCAGCGGATGTGCAGCATCTCCATAAACATGCGCGAACCGTCGATCAGCGGATGGATGCGCGTGCCCCCACTGTGTCCCCAGGCGACCGGCACTTCCTGCACGCGGAAGCCGAACTTCCTCGCCAGAAAGAGAATCTCAGGATCAAATCCCCAGCGCTCAATTTTTTGCAGAGGGAAGATCGCCTGGATCGCCGGCTGCTTGAAGGCTTTGAAGCCGCACTGCGTGTCTTTGAAGTGCAAGCCCAGCGTGAGGCGCAGCAACAGGTTGAAGATGCGCCCGAAAATCTGGCGGTAAACCGGCTGCCGCTGGGTCTGGGTCTCGGCGCGCAGCCAGCGCGAGCCGATGGCAATGTCCGCGCCCGCATCCAGCGCTTGAAGGAGTTTTGACGCTTCTTCGATCGGGGACGACAGATCGGCATCGCTGAACAGCACGATTTGCCCACGTGCGTGAAGCATGCCGTTGCGCACGCTATATCCCTTGCCGCGGTTGCCGGGGTTTTCCAACAGCCGCAGCGCGGGATCCTTCGCAGCGAAGGTTCGGACGATCTCTGCCGTATCGTCGCGTGAGCCATCGTTCACCACGATGACTTCCGCATTCCATCCCCGGGAGTGAACGTAACTGAGCACCTTCTCCAGCGTCGCGCCCAGGCGCGTGCTCTCGTTATAAGCCGGAATCACGATGCTGTAAGTGGGCTCCAAGTCAGTTGTCAGTTCTCAGTTTTCAGTCGCCAGTCACAGGGACGGTTGCTGGAAGCTGCGCGCATGAAGAGCATTCGTGCCATTGTATTTTGCTTGGAGGGTCTTTGGGAAATCAGGATTCGCCGCACGAACGCAAAACGATTAGCCCGGATTATGCGTGAGGATTGCTACGGTTTTGAAAGGGCGCGGCTTCCAGCCGCGCCGACACGGGCGAAAACAAGCCACGGCTTTAGTCGCTGGGGTGGCCGTTTGGAGTCATCCTGTGGTGTTGGAAAGGAAGCTGGCAATACGTTTGTCCCCAGGGGCTGAAGTGTGTGCGTGAGAACTCAAAATCTCGCCCCGTGGTGGAGCGGACCATGGAGTTCTTAGCCGCGAAGCGGCGGCAGAGTGCAGCCCATGGCGTAAGCCATGGGTCAAAGTGGAAAATGACCAAGCCCCGAAGGGGCGGAAGACCAGTTCTCACGCACACACTGAAGCCCCCAGTTTCCAGGCGCACTACGGCGGCGCGGCTGGAAGCCGCGCCCTTTCAAAGCAGCTTCATGAATAATGCAGGCTAGGAACTGGCAACTGCCTTACGCCACCTGGCGTTTCTGCTCGAGCATGACGAAGTATTCGGCGACCAGCTCGGCGTCCCACAAGCCCCGGCTGGCTTCCTCACGCATCGTCTGCGCGGTCTGTTCAGGGGTGAGGGCTGGCTTGTAGGAGCGTGCGGTTCGCAGCGCGTCGTAAACGTCCACCACTTGCAGCACGCGGGGTAGAACCGGAATTTCTGACGCCTTGAGGCCGTCAGGATAGCCGGAGCCATCGGAGTGTTCGTGGTGGTGACGGATGATGGGAAGAACAAGGCGCAGCGAGCGCAGCGGTCTGCAGATATTCTCCCCGGTAATGGGATGGAGTTTCATGATCTCCCATTCCGCCGCAGTAAGGTCGCTGCCTTTTCTCAGGATCTCGTCGGGCACCGCGATCTTACCCAGATCGTGCAGGTACCCGCCGCGCTTCAGCGCGAGGATGGAGTCTTCGTCCATGCCGAGGTGGCGGCCCAAATCCGCTGCGTGCACCGCCAGCCGCTCACAGTGGCCCTCGGTGTAAGGGTCGCGGCCTTCGACGATCAGCCCGAGCGTGCACAGAACGGAGTCTGCCGTCTCCAGTTCGTCCGTGAATTCCTTCAGGCGCAACAGAGACTTCACCCGGGCGATCAGCTCTTCGGCCAGCACGGGCTTGTTCAGGAAGTCGTCAGCGCCGGCTTCGATGCCACGCACCTTGTCGCTGCTGTCGCTGAGCCCGGTGATGAGGACGAAAGGAATCAGGCGCGTTGCCGGATTTTCCTTCATGCTGCGGCAGAGGTCGTAACCCGACTTGCCCGGCATCATTACATCCGAGAGAATCAGGTCGGGCACCTGGCGACGAACTTCGCCTTCAGCCTGCTCAGCGTCGGCCGCGGTGATCACGTCGTACCCGCGCATGGTGAGCAACTGGCTCATCAAGCCCGCAATGCTGGGCTGGTCGTCCACGACCAGAATGCGGGGGACGCGACGCCTTGGTAGAAGGTCACCCATGTCTTGATAAGAAGCCGCTTCACCCCTCCGCGTTGTATGCGCATCGGTCTGCTGCACGCGGCGTGAGAAGAGTAAAATCCTCGCGGTCGAATCGTTCCCTGGACTCTGATTCTACCGCCATTTTCCGCTTTCCCCCGAGCCAGGCCAATATTATGAGACACTATCACCCTTTTGTGCACTTCAGCTATTCCCATTTCGGTACTCTTCTGCAGCCAGTGTGACGGGCAACCTTGCTTCCTGCCCCTGTTCCTGCCTACGCTCAGCGCATGCGCTCGATTTTGCGTCCCCGGTTTCTGGGCTGGCTGTTATGTCTAGTTCTGTCTCCGGCGGCTGCCCGAGCAGCCACCAAGGTTCACGTCATCACATTCGGGCAATGGACATCGGCGCAGTGGTTGCCGCGCAGCACAGGGGATACCAGACCGCTGACGCTTAAGATCCGCACGCTGCTGGTGGATGGGCGGGTCAAAGAGTACGTGACCGGTTCGCCGCATGAAGTGACGGATCGTCTCTTCGTGGTGCGGCGCGCCTTTCGCGTGAATGACAGTCTTCCCGAGGAACCGGGTCCGCACTGGCTGTGGCAACGCGGCGGCTGGTTGCTGTTGGACCGCACGACCGGACGCGTGTCCCCGATCAATCTCCCTGAGTTCGATGCCCTCTATTCAGTCGCAAGCTGGTACCGGGACTATGTGGCCTACTGCGGAGTCTCGGACGACGGAAAGAAGATCTCCGCCATGGTGGTGCAGCTGGGCAGGCGTAGACCGGTGCTGAACAAGCCGTTGTCCAATGATGGCATAGCCGATGATGCCGCCCCGGACTCAGCCTGTCCGGCGCCGGTGTGGCAGCGAAGCCCGGTGCGGCTCAGCTTCGAACCAGCGGGCGGAGCGAAGCAGACTTTTGCTATCCGCGGGCACGTGGTGGACGTGGTGAATGATGCGGAAGACGAGGACGAAGGGTCGAAATAGCGGACCTCGGACGTCGGACCTCAGACCTCAGCCCATGTGTGCACGTCGGCGCGCAGGTAAGTCTGAGGTGGGCCGAGGTCCGAGGTCCGAGGTCTGGGGTCCGAGGTCTGGGGTCCGACGTCCGAGGTCCGGTTTAGTCTCCCGCCGCTTCCACCGCGGGCAGTTCCTCAGCAACCGTCCTTTCCCGGATTTTTGCGCTGGTGACCAGAATGACTGACAGCACCACAATCGCGCTTCCGGTCAGAATGAAGCGGTCGACGCGCTCGTGCAAAATCATCCAGCCCAGGAATACGGCTACGACCGGGTTCACATACGCGTAGGTCGAGACTTTCGAAGTCGGAACGTGCTCGAGCAGCCAGATGTAAGCCGTGTAGCCGATCCAGGAACCGCACGCGACCAGGTACAGGACGGCCCCGATCCCGCGCGCGGTCCACACCGCGCGCGAAAGGTCGCCATTGAACAGCGCGAAAACGAAGTTCCCTAGCCCCGCCGCCGTGACTTGCCAGCCCGTGGCGCTGAACACATCCATGCCGCTCTGCCAGCGTTTCGAAAGCACCGATCCCAGCGCCCAGCTGAATGATCCGCCGATCAGGCTGACCGAGGCCCAGAATTCACGGTGGCCGAGCGCTGAGGTCGATCGCAACTGCGGCCAGACCAGGACAAACAATCCCGCAATCCCCAAGGCCAGACCCGCCTTGCCGCGGCCGGAAATGTGATGGTCGCCCAGCAGCAGCGCATCGAGTACAAGAAACCACAGGGGTGTGATGGCGAGAATCAGCGCGGCCAGGCCGGACGAGACCGACAGCTCCGCATAGGAAAGCGTCAAGTTGCCGCCCATGAGCATGAGCAGACCTGCGACTGCGGCCAAGGTGATCTGGCGCGGCGAGTACAGAATCTTCCGCCCGGTCGCGGCGCACACCGCCAGCATGACCACGCCCGCTACCGAAAACCGCAGCGCGCACATCAGCGCAGGAGGGATGGTCTGCACCGCGATGTCAATGCCCAGATAGGTCGAGCCCCAGAACAGGTACACGAGTGCGAAGGCGAAAATCACCATCCACCGGCTTGGCCGCTGTGCTGAGTGCATTGGCGTGAGAAAGCAGGGGAAGCTAAAAGATATCAGACGAGGCGGGCAACCGCTTGGATTCTAAATCGAAGGAACTGGTCACTCGTCAGCCAAATCAAGTTAGGTTTACTTTCCCTGGTCAGTGGGCTTCCATGCCGTTACCAAAGGGGGTTCCGCCGCGACACTGCTTCCAGCTATAATCAATCAGTAATGTTGACTGCTTGCGATGCTGCGGAAGAACTCCAATTCGCGTCTTTCCTATTCACCCGGGGCCGAGTGCCGGCTGCACTGCCTGGTTTGCCGAAGTACGATGTGCCCCCGGCGTTACCGGGCCAATCTGCCATCGCGTCTGCGTCCCAGCCTGTTCGGTAGCGATTAATTCCTTTCCTCCGCCCTGATTCGCCTCGGTTCGCTTTCCTTGAAAGCTGGCATGCTTCAACCAGAGCTGCTCCCGAGGTTCGATTTACTGACAGCCGGCAACTGACTACCGACAGCTGCCTTGGAGGATTCTATGACTACGAAACCCACGATTGGTCCCGTTGTTACGAAACCAAGGATCAAGACCGCCCTGCCCGGCCCCAACGCCAAGCGCGTGCTGGAGGGCGATCAGAAATATATTTCGCCGTCCTATACCCGCTCTTACCCGATGGTGGCTAAGAGCGGGCGCGGCATCGTCGTCACCGACGTTGACGGCAACGAATTCTTTGATTTTTCCGCCGGCATCGCCGTGACTTCGACCGGCCACTGCCATCCCCATGTGGTCGCCGCCATCCAAAAGCAGGCGGGCGAACTGATTCACATGTCGGGCACTGATTTTTACTACGAGAGCATGGTGGACCTGGCCGCGCGCCTTTCGAAGATTGCACCCATGAAAGGCCCGCACCGCGTCTACTACGGCAACTCCGGCGCGGAGGCGATTGAATGCGCGCTGAAGCTGGCGCGCTACCATACCCGGCGGCAAAATGTGATCGCGTTTTGGGGAGCGTTTCACGGCCGCACCATGGGAGCGCTTTCGCTGACGGCGTCAAAACCGCAGCAGCGGCGGCGTTTCGCCCCGCTGGTGCCGGGTGTAACCCATGTGCGCTATCCCGATGTCTACCGCGGCTGCGTAGGCGGCGCGCAGGAGGCCAACCACTTCGCCCTCGGTTGCGCCCGTTTCATCGAAGAAAAACTGTTCAAGACCACCCTCCCGCCCGAGGAAGTGGCGGCCATCTTCGTGGAGCCGATTCAGGGTGAAGGCGGCTACGTCGTGGCTCCAGACATTTTCATGCAGGAGTTGCGGCGAATCTGCGACCGTCACGGCATCCTTCTGGTGGTGGATGAAGTGCAGAGCGGTGTTGGACGCACCGGCAAATGGTGGGCCGTGGAGCACAGCGGAGTCGAGCCTGACATGGTCTGCATGGCGAAGGGCATCGCTTCGGGCATGCCGCTGGGCATCACCTTAACCCGCGCGGAATTGATGGACTGGGTTCCGGGCTCGCACGCCTCCACGTTTGGCGGCAATCCGGTCGCAATTGCGGCTGCCCTGGCGACACTGGACGTAATCGAAAGAGAGCACCTGATGGAGAACGCGGCCAGCGTAGGCAATCACATTCTCAAACGCATGGCCGACTGGCCTTCGAAGCTGAAGCTGGTGGGTGATGTGCGCGGCCGCGGTCTGATGATCGGGGTGGAGATCGTGAAGGACAAAACAACCAAGGAACACGCCAGCACCGAGCGTGACCGCATCGTGGAAATGGCGTTCGAGCGCGGCGTGCTGTTCCTGGGCTGTGGACCGACTGCGGTCCGGCTGTGTCCGCCGCTGGTGGTCACCAAGGAAGAAGCGGACGTTGCCGTGGATGTGCTGGAAGAGTGCATCACAGCCGTGGGCAAGGGCGTGTAAGACGCCGCTTTCCTTGAATAGATATGCGGGCGGAGCCCCCAGGCCCCGCCCGTAACTTTCGAGTTCTTACGACACGCGCGGGCCGCTTCCCGGTTTGGGAAGAACTTGATTTCAATTGCTCGGGTTGTGAGGCGCGTCACATCGGCCCGGTCGCCGTCCAGCTAGGCTAGAGTTTCAGGCAGTCATGCTCCCCGTCAGTTTCACTCGAACCATCGTTCGCACTCTGGATTGGGTTTCCCAGCGTACGCTTCAATCTGACGGCAAGCCACCGCACCTGCGCGTTGGTACTCGCGGCGAAGAAGACACGTACTTCCACCTGCGCAAGCTGGGCTACGTGATCGTGGCGCGCAATTTCCGGTCGCCGCGCTGCCGCGGGGAGATTGATCTGATCGGCTGGGATGCTGATGTTCTTTGTTTTATTGAAGTTAAGACTCGGACGTCGCGGGATGTGAAGCCTCCGGAGGCGGCGGTGGACCGGCACAAGCGGCGCGAGGTGGCGGCCGTGGCAAGAGAGTATCTGCGGCGGCTTCCACCATCGTGCCAGTGGAGATTCGATATAGTCAGCGTATACTATATAAGTTTTACATCCTGCCCGCAGATCGAAGTATTTCGCAATGCCTCCTTGGCGGAGTAAAATAAAAAGTTTGCGCAGTCCTATTGAAAGGATTCAGTTAAGTGCCTGAGCTCAGGAAAGATCCTATTGTTGGCCGCTGGGTAATTATTTCCACGGACCGAGCCAAGCGCCCAACCGATTTTGCTAGAGAAAACATGAAGATCAAGGGGGGATTCTGTCCCTTCTGTTACGGGAACGAGAGCAAGACCCCTCCCGAAATCCAGGCCTACCGTCCCAACCCGAATGGTGGCCCGGCACCGCAGCGCGATACCCCCGGATGGACGGTCCGCGTGGTGCCCAACAAGTTTCCCGCCCTGGGCATCGAGGGCAACCTGAACCGCCAGGCCGAGGGCATGTTCGACCGCATGAACGGCATTGGGGCGCATGAGGTCATTATCGAGACGCCCGACCACACGGCCAGTCTCGCCACCCTGCCTCCCAAACGGATCGAAGACGTTCTGTGGACGTTTCGCGACCGCATTCTCGATCTGAAGAAGGATCGCCGGTTCAAGTACATCCTGATCTTCAAGAACCACGGCGAAGCCGCGGGGGCATCCTTGGAGCATGCGCACTCCCAGCTGATTGCGCTGCCGATTCTCCCCATTAACGTGACCCAGGAACTGGAGGGAGCCAAGCAATACTTCCTCTACAAGGAACGCTGCGTATTTTGCGACATCATCCGGCAGGAGATGGACGGCGGCAGCCGGGTGGTGGGCGAGAACGAGAACTTTGTGACGCTGGCGCCCTACGCGCCGCGCTTCCCGTTCGAGACCTGGATTCTACCCAAGCAGCATGAGTCCGCGTTTGAGAATTCGTCGTCGCACATGTTCGAGAACCTGGCTCGGTCGATGAAGAATCTGCTTTTGCGGGCCGACCGCGTGCTCGACAATCCGCCTTACAACCTGGTCATCCACAGCTCGCCGGTGCAGGATCCCACCAACGACCACTATCATTGGCACATCGAGTTCATGCCCAAGCTGACCAAGACCGCGGGATTCGAGTGGGGCACTGGTTTCTATATCAACCCCACTCCACCCGAGGAAGCGGCGAAATTCCTGCGCGAGGCCAATGTAGAAGAGACGGCTCCGGTTCCAGTTAGCTGAGAAAAGACCGCGACCTTGATCGGCGAAAAAGACGGGCTTCTATCTGCGGCAGTTTCGTCCGTGTCTGGTCGCGTGCGTCAGGCTTGGGTGCGATCCTGGAATTCCTCGTGCCACGCCATCTGAATCGCTTCCAGCTTGCCTTCGTTCGAGGCTTTCGGATCGCCGGCGAAGCCGGGCAATTCCGTCACGTAGCGGTGCAGGTCAGTGAAGCGGACGGTGAGAGGGTCGAGTTGCGGATGCGTTTCCGAAAGCAGAATGCCGATGTCTTCCGCGTCGTCCCAGGTGAATTGCTTGGGCATCTCGGTGCTCCTCAGGGTCTCAGGTTTCACAGTTTCAAGGTTTCAAAGGATCCCGCCAATTCCTCGCCGAAGGTTTTGACATTGAAACCTTGAAACTTTGAAACCTTAGCTTCTAGTGTTCTTCCGACACGTAATTCCGGTTCCAGGCCGGGATTTCGACCACCACTTTGCCTGGCTTGACGATCTGCGCCTGGCAACCGAGACGCGAGTTTAACTGCAGATCGGCGGCCATGTCCAACCGGTCGGCCTCGTCGTCGTCCATTTCGGACAGATTCTCGGCGCCTTCCTTTACCCACACGTGGCAGGTCGTGCAGGCGCAGTTGCCGCCGCAGGCATGGTCCAGCGGAACGCCGAAATTCAAAGCCACGTCGAGAAGTGATTGCTCCTTGCCGTGCTCCTCGTAGGGCAATTTGCCATGTTCGAACTGCACGGTCTTGCCTTCGGGAAGGAACGTGACTTGCACCGTGTTTTCGCCGGGGGCTTCTTCGGTCAACGTGCCAGCTCCTTGTGTCTTCTCGTCAGCCATAACTCACTCCTCTGGGGAGATTGAGTAATTGGGAAATTGAGTAATTGCGCAATTTAGAACCCAACGCCTTTCAATTACCCGATTACTCAATCACTCGATCACTCAATTCCCCAATTCCTCCATTCACTCGAACTCTGCTTTCGCCATGGGATGCGGCGCGGTCGGGCCTTCGCCCAGATCCGCCTCCTCCATGCTTTTGCCTTTGAGCGCGGTCGAGACCGCGGTATCCATCATCAACTCGGCCAACCGCATCGTGCCCTGATTCAACGCGTCAATCGCCTTGCGGATCGCAGCATAATCATCTTCGGCATTGACCGCGGCCAGAGCCTTCTCCATCTTCGCGATCTGCTTCTTTTCGTCACTAGTGAGAACGCCCCACGCGGCACTCTTTTTGCCTTTTTCCAACGCCGCAAGAATTGTTGCGGCTTCGTTGCGGGCTTCGATCAGCTGGCGCCGGCGAAAATCTTCCTCGGCATTGTCGAACGAATCGAGAATCATGCCTTCGACCTGCTCGTCGGTCAATCCGTAGCTGGGTTGCACCTGAATCTCGGCTTCCTTGCCGCTGCGCTGCTCGCGCGCGGAGACGTGCAGAATGCCGTTGGCATCAATCAGGAACTTCACCTCAACCCGCGGGATGCCGGCTGCCATGGGCGGAATTCCCTTGAGATCGAAGCGCGCCAGCGAGCGGCAATCCTTGGCCAGTTCCCGCTCTCCCTGCAACACATGGATGGCTACGTTCGCCTGCCCATCGACCTGGGTGGTATAGAACTGCGTAGCCGAGGCCGGGATCGTCGAATTCCGCAGAATGATCTTGTCGGTCACGCCGCCTGCGACCTCGATGCCCAGCGAAAGCGGCGTCACATCGAGCAGGAGCATGTTTTCGGTCGCCTGCGAGCCGCCGCCAAGGATATCTGCCTGCACGGCCGCGCCCAGAGCCACCACTTCATCGGGATTCAGATCGGTGTGGGGCTCGCGGCGGAATAGTTCCCTGACCAATGCGCGAACTTTCGGAATGCGGGTTGAACCACCGACCAGCACAACTTCATCGATCTGTTCGGATTTGAGACCCGCGTCTTTCATCGCCTGTTTGCAGGGACCGACAGTGCGTTCAATGATGGGCTGAATCAACTGCTCGAACTGCTCGCGGGTTATTTCCCGCTGATAGCGCTTGCCGGCGGGCAGTTCGATATCGAGCTTCACCCCCGCCTGCGAAGACAGAGCAATCTTGGCTTCGATGACGGCTTGGCGAATCGTCTGGACAGCTTCGGCCTTGCGGCGGAGGTCGAGGCCCAGGTCACCGCGGATATCGTCAAGCGCGATGGTGATCAGCAGATTGTCAATGTCGTCGCCGCCGAGATGCGTATCGCCATTGGTGGCGATGACCTCGAAGATTCCGTCGTGCAGCTTGAGGATCGAGATATCGAAAGTGCCGCCGCCGAGGTCATAGACCGCGACGATGCCGTTCTGCTTCTTGTCAAGGCCGTAAGCAAGTGACGCAGCTGTCGGTTCGTTCACCAGACGGAGGACATCAAGACCAGCGATGCGCCCGGCATCTTTCGTGGCCTGCCGCTGCGCGTCGTTGAAGTAGGCAGGAACCGTGATGACCGCCTTCGCGACCGGGCCGCCGAAATACCGTTCCGCGTTGCGTTTGAGCTGGCGAAGAATGAGGGCGGAAATCTCCGGCGGAGTGAACGTTTTCTCTCCCAACTTGATGCGGAGCACTTCGCCCGGCTGCAGATCTTCCGCCATGCGGAAAGGAAAAAGCTTCAGTTCGTCCTGAATGTCTTCCACGCCGCGTCCCATCAGCCGCTTGATCGAGTAGACCGCGCGCTCCGGGGTCTCGATGAGATGCCGGCGGGCGGCATTCCCAATCACGGGCTGGCTGTTGCCATCGAGCGCGACCACAGAGGGAAGCAGATTCGAGCCGTCGTCACCCGGAATCACGACAGGCGTTTCCCCCTCCATGAACGCCACCAAAGAATTGGTGGTGCCGAGGTCGATGCCGACGATGTGATCCATAAACAATTGTGTAATTTGGTGATTGGGTAATTGAACACCAGGTTCAAATTACGCAATTACTCAATTTCCCAATTACTAAATTCCTCAGCTCTCCAGCGCCGCGTTCACATCTCTCACCAGATTTCGGATGTAGTTGCGGCGGTTCAGCACATCCACCATCTTGCTGGTCACCTGCACGCGTTCTTCGGCGCTTCCGGCCTGGCTGCGGTCGATCAGGCTGTCCCATGTTGCCCAGGACTTTCTCAGTTCGTCGAGGAGTGCCTCGTGCTTAGTTTCGAGTGCGAGTTTCTGCCTGCTAATTTCCGCGACCAGCGCGGGATCGTCTTCGCCCATTTTTCGGTTCATGCGCAGTTCTTCGAGTTCCAGGTTCAACTCGAAGACTTCCTCGAGCAGATCCGCCGGGACGATCTGTTTCTTAATCTCTCCCGTGGCCCGGGCCTGTTCGGTCGCGCTTTTCGATTGCTCTTCGAGCGCGACTCCCTCCAGGTGCAGGAGGTATTCCGTGCGCTTGATCGGGTCGCGCAGCGTGCGGTACGCGTCGTTGAGCATGGAGCTTTGTTCCAGGCTCCATTCCTGCTCTTTGCTGCCGGCCGTGGCATTCAAGTCGGGATGGAGCCTGCGGCTCAGTTCGTAGAAGTCTTTCTCTAATGCCGCAACGTCAAGATTGAGCTTGGGCGGCAGACCGAAAAAAGTAAAATAGTCCACGGGAGCCGGAGGTTGAACTTTGCCGCAGGACGCGCAGAAGTGCGCGGCGCGCATCGATCCGCATGACCAGCAGGAATGCGTGTCCTCCGGTAACGGCTTCACGCTGATTGTGGTTAAGGCAGACTTGGTCATCACTTTCTAGTTCCTCTTCCTCACACATCGCACACGCGAGCCCGAGCCTGTTTGCTGGCGCAAGGTTGTCCGGTGGCGCAGGCCGCGCGGGCGGGTCGCCCGCGCCCACACGATCCGATCAGGCAGAGAACGAAGTGCCACAACCGCACGATTTTGTGGCCTGTGGATTCACGAACACAAAGCCCTGTTGCATCAGCGTTTCCTGATAATCGAGGGTCATGCCGTACAGGTAGATGAATGATTTCGGGTCCACGAACACGCGCACGTCGCCAAACTGAAAGATCCGGTCCCGCTCACGCGGCTGCGTGTCGAAGCGGATGTTGTAACTCAGGCCCGAACACCCGCCGCCCTGCACGCCCAGGCGCAAGCCGCCCTGCTCGGGCGAGATGCCTTCCTTGGCCATCGCACTGCGAATCTTCGCGATCGCCTTCTCAGTAACGACGATTCCTTTCGCAGCGGCCTGTGGTGTGGTTTGCTCCGTTGCAGTTGTCATATGCCAGCTTTGAGCTATGAGCTACGAGCAATCTCACATCTCATCGCTCGAAGCTCAGAGCTATTGTGCCTCAACGGCCACCGGCTTGGCAGTTCCCTGCTTCTTCTTCCAATCTCCGATGGCGGCCCGGATGGCGTCTTCGGCCAGCACCGAGCAATGAATCTTTACCGGCGGCAGAGACAGTTCCTTCACGATCTCAGTGTTCTTGATCGTGAGGGCTTCGTCAATGGTCTTGCCCTTGACCCACTCGGTAGCCAGCGAAGACGAGGCGATCGCCGAACCGCAGCCGAAGGTCTTGAACTTGGCGTCTTCGATGACGTTGGTTTCGCGATTGACCTTGATCTGCAGCTTCATGACGTCGCCGCACTCGGGCGCTCCGACCAGGCCGGTGCCCACGTCCGTACTCGACTTGTCCATCGAGCCGACGTTGCGGGGATGGTTGTAGTGATCGATCACCTTGTCGCTATATGCCATTTGTTAATTCTCCAAGTTTCAAAGTTTCAAAGTTTCAAAGTTTCAAAGTTTCAAGGACCGCCGCAGTTCGCGCACGATGCAGGTTCGAGAGCCCCATGAACCCTGAAACTCTGAAACCTTGAAACCTGCTTTCCAACTACTCGCCCGCCCACTTTACGTCTTTCAAATTGATGCCTTCCTTCGCCATCTCATAAAGCGGAGAAAGCTCACGCAGCCGTTCGACCGTCTCAATCACGCGATCGGCGACATAATCAACCTCGGCCTCCGTGTTGAAGCGGCCGATGCCGAAACGAATCGAACTGTGGGCCAGATCGTCACCGGTTCCCAGTGCCTTTAATACATACGACGGCTCCAGCGTCGCAGAAGTGCAGGCCGAACCGCTCGAAACCGCGATGTCGTTGATGCCCATCAGCAGCGATTCACCTTCCACATACGCGAAGCTGATGTTCAAGTTGCCCGGCAGACGGTGATCCATCGAGCCGTTGATGTAGACCTCATCCAGCCGGTTCATGATGCGGTCGCGCAACCGGTTGCGCAGGCCGGCCAGACGGCAGGATTCCTGCGCCATTTCTTCCTGCGCCAGCGCGCAGGCCTTGCCCAGGCCGACAATGCCCGGAACATTCAACGTGCCCGAGCGCATGCCGCGCTCATGGCCGCCGCCGTCAATGATGGCGGAAATCTGTACGCGCGGATTCTTGCGGCGGACGTACAACGCGCCCACCCCCTTCGGTCCATACATCTTGTGCCCGGAGATCGAAGCCAGGTCGAGGTTCTGTTTGATCACGTCCACGGGAACTTTGCCGATCGCCTGGGTCGCGTCCGTGTGAAAGATCACGCCGCGCTCGTGACAGAGCTTGCCAATCTCCGCGATCGGTTGCAGCACTCCGATTTCGTTATTGGCTGCCATGATCGTCACCAGGATCGTTTTGTCGTCCATGGCGCGCTTCAGGTCATCAAGATCAATCAGACCGTCTTTCTGAACCGGCAGGTAAGTAACGCGGTAGCCATACTTCTCCAGCCGCTTGCAGGTGTCGAGCACGGCCTTGTGCTCGGTGACCGCGGTGATGATGTGATTGCCCTTCTCGCGGTACATCTCCGCCACGCCCTTGATGGCGAGGTTGTCGCTCTCAGTGGCGCCGGAGGTGAAGATGATCTCCTTCGTGGTCGCACCTACCAGCTTGGCGACGCGCTCCCGCGCCGTCTCCACACCCTCTTCAGCCATCCAGCCGAACGAGTGATTGCGGCTGGCCGCGTTGCCGAACTTTTCCATGAAATACGGCAGCATCTCTTCCAGCACCCGCGGATCCATGGGGGTGGTGGCGTGGTTGTCCATGTAGATGGGCAGCTTCACATCCTTGGCTTCAGGATGGTGCGCCGTTGTGATTGCCTGGGGAATCTTTACATCCGTGCTCATTGATTGCCTCTCCTGCTTTTGATGATTCTCGCGTTCCTGGCGGCTCAGGTGATCGTCACCAGTTCTGCCGCCTTGGGAGCCGGGCCCCCGGTCTCTTCTGTCTCTTCCCGCATGTGCGAAATCTTGATCCTCTTCAGCACGGCCTCGATGCTTTCATTCACCTTGCGCAGCGGTTCGCGAATGTTGCAACGATCGCTCTGGCCGCACTCTCCGCGTACGGTGACGCACGACGTAATGAACAGCGGTCCGTCGATGGCCTGAATCACTTCGAAGGCCGAGATCGTGTGCGCCGGCCGCGCCAGCATGTAGCCACCGTTGATGCCGTGTTGCGAATGCAGCAAACCGGCCTTGGCCAGCCGCTGCAGAATCTTGGCTAAGGCCTCGGGCGGGATGCTGAAGGCGTCGGCCACATCCTTCGCGCTGCGGGAAGTCCCGCTGGAATGCTCGGCGAGATGCTTCATTGCCATCAGCGCGTAGTCAGCCTTCTTGGTGAGCTTGAACATTTGGCTCCGCAATACCCGACTAATAGAGTCGGATGGAACTCCGACCTTTTCCGTCGCAATTCATTTTACCCTAGGGCGCAGAATCAAGGCAAGTCCGTCCGGGGAATGGTCAAATAGCCGGACTGAACGGTAAGACTATAGGGCTGAACGGGTTAGCATCAGGTGCACAGCGCCAGGAATGCCAGGGCCGGGTGCTAGAGGATTGCCCGGCTCCCTCAGCCGCGGTTGTGGTAAATCCACAGACGACTGTCTGGCAGGGACTTGACAAGTTGCGTGCGCGGTCTAAAATGGCCGGAAATTGCCGCGAATTTGTCCCTTCCCTCAGTTCTGGTTGGGCATTCTCGGACTTATGACGTCAAAGTCACCCTCTGCTCAGCAAAGTCCGGGCCCGCAGCGACCCTGCCAGCACCTCCGCGTGCAAATCGTAAGCCGCGATGAGGACGCGGAATTCGTCGAGTGCAAGGAGTGCGGCGAGGTCTTCGAGTCCAGCGAATTCAAGGACATGAACATCGAGGAACGCGCGCAGGAAGACGTCTAACCCCGCGAGGGCGTGACGAATGTAACCAGCGTTTCCCCCTTTCACCTTGTTGCGCGGCAACAGGCTTGTTATCGTGCACGCTGGGGAGTCCTAAGGGATACCCCGGTTCTTACCTTTTCTATGCCCAGCGTGGCTCTAGTCGTGGACGACTCCATGTTGATGCGCTATACCGTGTCGCGCTTTCTGGAGGAGCGTGGCTATACGGTCGAGTCTGCCACCAATGGAGTGGAGGCGCTGGAAGTGCTCAGCAGCATGCGTCCGGATCTGATCGTAACCGACATACAGATGCCGAAGATGTCGGGGAGCGAGCTGATTTCCGCGGTCAAGACCCAGCCGGAACTGGCGGCGGTACCCATCATCATCGTGGCCGGCCGCGCCAGCGGCTTCGATGAATCGGAAAAACGGGCCAATTTCACCATCTACAAAGACATTGATATCGAAGAGCAGCTGACCAAGGCTCTGGCCGCATTGTCCGGCAAAGCCGGCCGAGGAAAAGGTGCCGGGAAGTAACGTCCACGCGGCGCTTCTAGCGTAAAGCCAGACCTGCCTCCGCCGAGAAATCCATCGGCGCGAATTCCTTCGCAAGAAACTTGGGATAGGCCGCGGCCGCGATCATGGCCGCGTTGTCGGTCGAGAGCGGAAGCGAAGGGAAGTACACCGGCAGACCTTCCTCGGCTCCCTCCTGCTCAAAGGTCTGCCGCAGTTCGTTGTTGGCCGCAACCCCTCCGGTGACAAACAGAGTAGCTACATCGTATGTCCGGGCCGCCGCCAGCGTCTTTTCCACCAAGTCCTCGACCATCGCCCGCTGGAAGGAAGCCACCAGGTCGAGCGTAGCCTTGTCGCAATTGGCGAGATAGTCTTCCACCTTCGGCTTGGGCATACTCGCCAGCGCCTTGCGGCGCGCTTCCACCGCGGCGCCCATCTCGTGTGTCTCGACGTAACGCAAAATGGCGGTCTTGATGCCGCTGTAAGAAAAATCGAAGCGCGGGCGCTGGTCGTCCAAACTGACATCTGGCTCGAGGGCCCGGCCGTCCTTGCGCCCTCGCCGGTCACGATGCTTGATTTGTGCCGGCGGAAACTTCACAGCCTTCGGGTCTCCATGGGGCGCCAGACGGTCAATCGCCGGACCTCCCGGATATCCCAGGCCCAGAAGCTTGGCCACCTTGTCGAACGCTTCGCCGGCGGCATCATCGCGCGTGTGGCCTATGTTTTCGTAGGTCCAGCCTTCCTTTTCTTGCTTCGCCAGGTAAAGGTGGGTGTGGCCGCCGGAGACCACCAGCGCCAGCACGGGGAATTCGAGTTCGTGGTTGCCCTTCTGTCGCTCTTCAAGCAACACCGCATGAATATGGCCTTCGAGATGATTGACGGCGATGAGAGGCTTGTCGAGCGCGAAGGCGAGCGCCTTGGCGTAGCTGATGCCCACCAGCAAAGACCCCGCAAGCCCGGGCCCGCGTGTTGCGGCGATGGCATCAACCGAGGCGTAGGAGTGCCCGGCCTCCGCCAGCGCCTGGCGCACCACAGGGACGATCGCCCGCAAATGCTCCCGCGACGCCAGCTCGGGCACGACCCCACCATATGGCTGGTGGGTCGCGATCTGCGACGCAACCACATTCGAAATCAGTTCTTCGCCCGAACGCACCACCGCCGCCGCGGTCTCATCGCAGGAACTCTCAATGCCGAGGATGTAGACGTCAGGCATCGGCTCTGGAGACCTGTCTCGTCGCCTGGTCGGCTTCGACAACCTGAATTATCCTCTGTGCCACAAATATGCGATAACGCTGTCTTCCTGTCACTTCCCTAAGTATTCCAGCTTGAAGAAGTCGGTCGACGTTCTGCTGGGCAGTGCGGGTCGTCACCTTCAGGCGCTCCCGAGCCGAGGCCACGGTAATGACTGGCTCCTTAAAGAGATTCTCCATTAGCTCCAACGTACGCCCTGGCACTTTCTGGGCCTGAAGTTTTTCTCGGTATTCCTGGCGTAGCGCCAACAACTGGTTGGAACGAGCTACAGCATCCCGGGACTCTTCAGAAACTCCATTTACGAAGAAGCGAAGCCAATCCATCCAGTTTCCGGTCTGGCTGATATCGAGCAAAAGGCGATAATACTCTTTACGATTTCGCTCGAAGTACGCGCTTAAGTAAAGCAACGGCTGGGGCAACAGGCCTTCCGAGCACAGGAGCAGAGTAATCAAGAGCCTGCCGACGCGCCCATTGCCATCCCAGAATGGATGAATGGCCTCAAATTGATAGTGGATTAGGGAAAGCCTGATCAATGGCGGAAGGGCCCTGCGGCTCTCATGGAGGTACTTCTCGAAGCGGTCCAATGCGTCTTTCATATGTGGGACGGGAGGAGGAACGTAAGTTGCGTTTTCCAATTTGCAGCCCGGCGGACCGATGAAGTTCTGCGCCCGCCGGAACTCCCCGGGAGTCAGAGATTCGCCGCGAACATCCTTCATCAGTAGTCGTTCGTGAACCTCCTTTAGGAGTCGCAAACTGACAGGTAGCTGCTTCAACCGCTTAAGACCGTACTCCAGTGCGTTGACATAGTTGGAAATCTCTCGAATGGCCTGACTTGGCCCTTCTTTTCGGGCGCCAGCTTCAGCCGAGAACAGTTCCGTCAGCGTGGCTTGTGTGCCTTCAATCCGGCTGGAGAGTACGGCTTCACGACGGGTAAACGGCTCAATGAGCAAATGAGGATTGGGGATCGTACGTGCAACACCAGCTAATTCCCCTAAAGAGCGGTCGGCATCGGAGATTCGTTCTGCGAGCTCCCACGTGATCTCCAGCCGTGGAGGAAGTGGGTTGGGCAAGAATGCCCACTGCTCTTGACCAATCCCCAATAACTTCCCGGCGCCTTCTTTTGTGAACTTTGCGGGGTTCATTCGACTCTCGCGGTAAGGATACTCAGCTTCGCTCAGGCCTCCATTAAATATACTTTAATGACAAATAGTATCATTATCTGATCAGCCATTTTAAATGTACTTTTGTTCTACAAAGTATACTTGATGAGCCCGTAAGCGTACAAGAGTATCGTTACTTACCGCGTAAGGATACCCAGCTTCGCTTAGGGGAAAGCCAAGGATACATTTTTGGCCAAAAAGCACTCCGATAGCCTGCAGCCGCCAGTACTTGATTTGTGTGAAGCGATTAGTTCGAGAAGAGTGGGCGGTATGATGGAATCGGGTTCAGGCGCCGTTCTCATCGCCATGTTGAAGGACTTCGCTACTTCCATCGTCCAAACCTTGCGCCAGCGCGGCTTCCAGGCCTACCTGGTGGGCGGATGCGTGCGCGACCTTTTGCTGGGGCGTGAACCGAAGGATTACGACGTAGCGACCAATGCCACACCCGAGCAAGTCATGGGAATCTTCCCCGAGACGTACGCAGTCGGCGCCCAGTTCGGGGTTGTGCTTGTGCCCATGCCGGATGAAAACGTTGCTGCCGATTCCACGGAAGTCCCTGCAAGATCGCGTGCGGTCGAAGTCGCGACCCTTCGCAGCGACATCGGCTACTCCGACGGACGCCATCCCGATGAGGTGCGCTTCAGCCAGGATCCGCGCCAAGACGTTGCCCGCCGCGACTTCACCATCAACGGCATGCTGCTTGATCCCGTAAGCGGCGAAGTGTTCGATTTTGTGGGCGGGCGCGAGGACCTGGCCGCAGGTATCGTCCGCACGATCGGCGAGCCCGAGCACCGCTTTGCCGAAGACAGATTGCGCATGCTGCGCGCGGTGCGCTTTGCGGCGCCGTTCGAATACACGATCGAACCTGCGACTTTTGCCGCAATGCGAAAACTGGCTGAGCAAATTTGCGTGGTTTCGCGCGAGCGCGTGCGCGATGAACTGACGCGCATGCTGACGGAAGGGCACGCCCGGCGGGCGTTTCTCCTGCTGGATGAAAGCGGTCTGCTGGCCGAGGTTCTGCCCGAAATTTCCGCCATGAAGGGCGTGGCGCAGCCGCCGGAGTTTCATCCTGAGGGCGATGTATTTGTGCACACGCTTCTACTTCTGGAAAATCTGCCGCAGCCTTGTCCGCTGACGCTGGCCTGGGGAGCTTTGCTCCATGATGTGGGCAAGCCGCCGACGTTCCGCGTGGTCGAACGTATCCGCTTCGATAATCACGTTGAGGTGGGCGTGAAGATGGCGGAAGAAATCTGCCAGCGCCTGCGCTTTTCGAATGACGATACAGCGCAGATTCTCGCCCTGGTTGCGAACCACATGCGCTTCAGTCACGCCACGCGCATGAGCGAGTCTACGCTGAAAAGATTCCTCCGCATGCCCGCGTTCGACGAGCATCTGGCTTTGCATCGCGCAGACTGCCTGGCCAGCCATGGCAGCTTGAGTACGTATGAATTCGTGCGGCAGAAGCGCGCCGAGATTCCGCCTGCAGCTACGCGCCCAACTCCGCTGGTCACAGGAGACGATCTGATCGCCGCGGGTCATGTCCCCGGACCTAGATTTCGCGAGATCCTGAACGCGGTGGAGGATGCGCAACTCGAAGGGCGTCTGTCGTCACGGGACGCAGCTCTCGAATTCGTGCGCCGCGAATTTCCGGTTGCGCGTCTGGCGAATCCCACGCCCCCGGCAAACTGACAGAGATGCTAAAATCGGCTTCTCTTGCTGTACATCGGTTGCAGAGGAGACTGCGCGTGGAGCAGGCGGGGCGCGGACTGGAAGAAATCGTTGCGCAATCTCTGCGGCAGGCGCCTGCGGGCGAGACGCCGCTCCTGGCGTGGCCTCTGGTCTGCGGGTCGGGAGTGGCCGAGCGGACACGGGCCCTGAGTTATATGGATGGAGTGCTGCGCGTGGAGGTTCCCGACGCGGGATGGAAGCAGGAGCTGCAGACGTTAGCTCCGCGCTACCTCGCGGCTATCAATCGCTATGCGACTGCGCCGGTTCATAGAATCGAGTTTGTGTTGCCGGTTACGGAAAGCATAGGCAGACCACGCTGAACCGATTTCTTGTCTCATGAAGGTCACCGATAAAGACGTTGCCTACGTCGCCGAGTTGGCGAATCTTGAACTCACCGAAGAGGAGCGCGCGGGAATGCTGCGCGACCTGAATTCCATTCTCGACTACATTGACCGTCTGAATGAACTGGATACATCCGATGTACCGCCGATGGCGCAGGTGTCCGATCGCTACGGGGTTGACCAGTCGAAACAGGGAAGTGAGCGGTTCGCGTATGCGAGCCGGGAAGATGTCCTCGAAGGACTGCGTAAGTCGCTGCCTCACGAGCTTGCACTCGAAAACGCGCCTGACGCAGATGAAGATTTCTTCAGGGTACCGAAGGTGATCGAAAGGTAAGGCCAGGCCAAGGTGGCCGCCAAGTTCCGCAATCCGGCGAGAAACTTCTTTGCCCGCGGATGACACGGATTAACGCGGATAGAACTGCTTCTTCTGGTGTGGTTTTGATCCGTGTGAAATCCGCGTTAATCCGCGGCAATGAAGTTGAACTTCTGAACAACTGACGACTGATGACTGAAGACTCATTGACTTCCCTCACCATCGACGCCGCCCGCTCCGCCGTCGAGGAGCGCAAGACGACTGCGCTCGCGCTCGCCGAAGCCCATTATGCCCGCATTCAGAAAGAAGATGGTCAGATTGGCGCCTTCCTGACGCTCTCAAAAGAGCGTGCGCTCAAGCAGGCGGATCGCATCGACCGCATGACGGCGGAGGGCAAGCCGCTGCCTCCGCTGGGTGGCGTGCCCGTGGGTATTAAAGATGTGATGAGCACCCGTGGCGTGCGCACTACGGCAGGTTCGAAGATTCTGGAAAACTATATTCCCCCCTACGACTGCACCGCGGTGGCGCGCATGGAAGCTGCCGGCGCCGTCGTACTGGGGAAGATGAACTGCGACGAGTTCGCCATGGGCTCGTCGAATGAGAACTCGGCTTATCATCCGGTGCGCAACCCGCGCGATCTGAACCGCGTGCCCGGAGGTTCTTCGGGCGGTTCGGCCGCGGCCGTCGCTGCGGACATGGCGGTGGTCACGCTCGGCTCCGACACCGGCGGTTCCATCCGCCAGCCGGCGTCATTTTGCGGAGTGGTGGGCCTGATGCCAACCTATGGCCGCGTTTCACGCTATGGGCTCATCGCGTTTGCGTCGTCGCTGGATCACATCGGGCCCCTCGCCAAGACGGTGAAGGATGCGGCCATCGTTCTCCGCGCGATTGCCGGGCGCGATCCCATGGACTCCACTTCCGCAGATGTTCCTGTGCCTGATTACGTTGCGGAACTCGACAAGCCCGTTCGCGGATTGAAGCTGGGGGTGGCGCAAGAATATTTCGCTGAGGGCCTGGACGACGAGGTCCGCCAGGCGGTGGAATCCGCAATCGACAAGTTGAAAAACTTGGGCTCCGAGATTGTCCCGATTTCCTTGCCCCATACCCCCTTTGCAATCCCGACGTATTACTTGATTGCAACCGCGGAAGCGTCGGCAAATCTGGCGCGCTACGACGGCGTGCGCTACAGCCACCGGGCACGGGGCGTTAAGACGCTTTCGGAAATGTACCGGCGCAGCCGCAACGAAGGCTTTGGCGCTGAAGTCAAGCGCCGCATCATGCTCGGCACTTATGCGCTGAGCGCCGGCTATTATGACGCCTATTATCTGAAGGCGCAGAAGGTGCGCACGCTTTTGGCGCGAGACTTCGATGACGCTTTCCGCAAAGTGGATGCTATCGTGACGCCGACCAGTCCCACCCCCGCCTTCCGCCTGGGCGAGAAGTCGAATGATCCGCTGGCCATGTATCTGGCCGATATCTACACGGTCACCGCCGATCTGGCCGGGATTCCGGGGATCTCGGTTCCTTGCGGCGCAACCAAAGACAAGCTGCCGATCGGCTTGCAGATATTAGGCAGGCACTTCGATGAAGCGACGATTCTGCGGATCGCAAATGCGTATGAGCAGACGGAGTAGAAGCAGGTTTCAAACCTGGAACTGGCCCCGTAAAGGGTTGGTGGAAGGGCACGGCTTCAGCCGTGCCGCTAGAAGCCGGGAAGAATGCGGGCTTTAGCCCCTGAGGGCCAACGCTTTCTTCGTTAAGGCGATTTTGAGTCCGGTCCTACAGTGGTTCGTAGTAGCTTTCACCCGCACAAGCGCGGCACAGAACTTTCCCTTCCCGCCGCACTTCTCTGCGGAAGTTGATTCCCTCACCGCATTGTTCGCACACCACGCGCTCGCCTTTGTATCCGGGAAATTCTTCGGGTGGTAACTCGACTCTCACCCACTGTGTGGTGAACAGATCGTCGTCCGAAATCTCGCGGTAGGCCAGCATCTGCTGCTGGTTCTTGTCCTCGATTTCAGGATGCAGTTGGCGGGCCAGCGCTTTGGAAGATTCTTTCGCGGCGATGCGGATGGCCTTGCCCGAGCTCACGTCCAGGAACGTCGCCGCCACTTTTCCCCAGTCGCGGAATTTCAACGCCCGCTTGCCCAGTCGGCATCCGGTGACTACAGCGACCGCGTCAGTGGCGCAGCGATCAATCTCAACGAAGGTCACCAGCCGCTTCCGGTCTTTTCCCTGCGGATCTTCGATTCCGAGTTTCTGCAGGCCGAGCATTGCCAGGCGCACGCCCAGGACCTGCCCGGCACAGATGTGACCGTGGGCTTGCCCGGCGTCGCGCAGATATTCTTCGAGGGACTTCATGCAGGCCAGCGATCAACCATCAGCTTAACATTCCTGGCCATGCGAACCGGCCTCATTTCCTGCGCCAGCGAACCCCATCCTTCGTGATTTCGATAATGATGCCGGCCGCAGTTTGAGTTTCTGCGCGGATCGCGTCTGAGGCTTTGAAGTCCCGTCTCGCGCGGGCCGCTTCCATTTCCGCGATCCTCCTTTCGATGTCAGCACCCGAAAGTTGCCCCGGCCGCACCGCCTCGCGCAACTCGGCACTAATGTCTTTCTCTCGCCCTTCCGCCGCGGCCCACTCAAGTACCCGCTTCATCTTCGGGACATCATCGTCGTCGAGCACGGCAAAAATCTCCTCGAACTTGGCCAGCACCGCCAGCAACGGAGGAACGTCGTCCTTTCTTACTCCGCCCGTATCGAAGGCGACGTTCGATTGCCGCACCATCTCGAAGATCGCAGCCTGGGCCTGCGCCGTATTCAGGTCGTCGTCGAGTGCGGCGCGCATGCTGGCGATGGTCTCGGTCGCAAGGCTCTGCATCGCCGCGTTGGAGCCCGCTGGGAAATTGCCCGCGCTCAAGCGCAGGCGGAAGTTCCGCAGCCGCTCCACCGACACCGCGGCCTGCTTCAGCCCGTCAAAGGTGAAGTTCAACTGATTCCGGTATGGGACCGACGTCAGCAAATACCGGATCGACGATGGCCTATGTCCTTTCAGCACCAGATCGCGCAGGGTGAAAAAATTCCCCAGGCTTTTGGACATCTTCTCGCCTTCGACTAGCAGGAAACGGGCATGAAACCAGAAATGAGCAAAGGGCTTGCCGGTAAGCGATTCCGACTGGGCAATCTCATTTTCGTGATGCGGGAAGACCAGATCCTCTCCTCCGGCATGCAGATCGAAACTCTCGCCGAGTTCCTTCATCGACATGACGGAGCATTCCAGATGCCAGCCCGGCCGCCCCGGTCCGATGGCTGTCTCCCAAAAAGCTTCCCCCGGTTTGGGAGATTTCCAGAGAGCAAAATCGCGCGCACTGTCCTTGTCATATTCGTCCACATCCACCCGTGCGCCATCGAGCATTCCCTGGAAATCTTTCTTGGAGAGCTTGCCGTACTGCGGGAACTTGGCGATGCGAAAGTAATACGAGCCGTCTTCGGTGCGATAGGCGATTCCCTTCTCCACCAGCTTTGCCACGAACTCGGTCATCTCCTGAATGTACTCGGTAGCGCGCGTCAGCGTTGGCTGCTCGATGCCGATCATCCGCGCATCTTCGAGAAATGTCTTCTCATACTTCGCCGTATATTGCTGAACGCTAACGCCGTCGCGCGCGGCATTGCGGATGATCCTGTCGTCCACGTCGGTGATGTTCATGACGTGATGAACTTTGTAGCCAGACTGGCCCAGCCAGCGGCGCAGGAGATCGACCGCGACGAACGTACGGAAATTGCCGATGTGACCGTAGTCGTACACCGTCGGGCCGCAAGCGTACATGCGAACTTCGTTGTCGCGGAGTGGATGAAACTCCTCGACCTTCGAAGACATGGTGTTGTAAAGGCGTAGGGCCATAGTCGGTTCAACACCCGAAAAACGAACTAAAGATTCTAGGAGCAGCAAGAAGGCGGGTCAAATCGCCTTCACCTTGCCGGCGTCTGCCGCAGGCGGCAATGCTGGCGTGTGTTCGCGCAGGCGATGCTGCACCAGAACGACGTAATGCAGCGCCGACAGGATGGTGAAAATGAATGTGGCCCGCAGAAACTCAGTGCGCGCAATCCATATCCAGCGCGACGGGTAGACCTCGAGCAAAAGAACGAAAAACACCGCACAGATCTGTGAGAACGTGTTGGCCTTGCCAAAAATGCTGGGACGGAAGTCCCTCAACCCGGCAATCGCGAACAACACAGCGCTGGCCGCAAGAATCGAGATGTCGCGGCTGAACACCAGCACCGTAAATTTCCAGGGAATCCGGTGCAGGATGGCGAGCACAAGAAACATCGAGCTTAGGAGCAGCTTGTCGGCTATGGGATCAAGATACTGTCCCAATAGCGTCTGTTGATGAAGCGTGCGGGCCAGCAGGCCGTCCAGTCCGTCGCTGAAACCCGCGACCACAAAAACGATCAGCGCCCACAGATAGCGCCCCTCAACCAGGTGAATCACGATGAAGGGAACAAAAATCATCCGCAGCAAAGTGAGCTGGTTGGGAGCGGTCAAAATCTGCGAGAGCTTCACGCCCGCTCCTTCACCGCATGCGAACTGGAGCCGGAGAGGGCCTGGTTGCCCATTGCAGATTCTCTGTGGGGTGTGAGCGCGGCCGATGGTTCGAGCCCGGTTTTGGCGAGGAAGCGCTGCGAGAGCGAAGGCAGATTCCCGTCGGGCAGATCAAGTTCGACCCGCTCGATGCGATGCATGGGGAAGAAAACGACCGCGGCCGTAAACGGCTCGCCATCCTTCACCATCACTGTGAGATCCTCAAACGAGGCAAGTTCTGCGCCGCTCAAGCTGAGGCCCTCAGGCGCAAGCCCATGCACCATCCCCCAGAATTTTTCCCGCGGAGTGCTGAGGGTCACGATCACGATCGCACCGGGCGTGAAGGGACCGTGCGCACTGGGGTGCCCGCCCTTACTCGTGCTGGTCGGCTTCTTCTCCACTCAGAGATTGTCGCCGGGCGGAGCGCGCATTGCAACTCCGCGCACTATTGAGCGCTTGAGCTGTTATCGGGTCGAATCAGCAGAGCAAGCCTGGGGAATAGGAACTGACCGGCGGCATCATCGATGACATTCACCTGGCAGGTGTAGAAGCCCGGCTTCAGCGGGCTGAGTGGCAGGTCCAACTGGAAGACCCCGGCTTTCCGGTCGCGTGCATTCAACTCCGTCAACTCGACCACCGAGCTTTCGAATACCTTAGATTTGCCGCGGAAGAACGCGACATTGGTGAGCAGGTGAATGCCGGGCTTGGTCTGTCCTCCTTCGGAAGCCGGCGGCGCATTCGCCCGGCCGGGGTCGTACACCTCGTAGTAAAGGCGCAGGTGCTGGTTGGCGGAGAAAACGTGAGTCACGTTCGGGACAATCTCCTCACCGTCGCGAATGAGCGGATTCGGAGTCGTGCCTTTCTTCTCCGGCTGCAGTTGGCTCGCCAGAATGATCGAACTCATCTTGAGCGGCTGCGATTTCAGGTCCGGAACGTTCAGGTCAGTCTCGAACGACCCCATGCGGCCGGTTTGGTTTTCCCTCACCACGAACTTCAGGTGATACTTGCCGGGAGGCAGGCTCAACCCTGTGTCATACTGCACATTCTTCTTCCGCACTTCGGACGAAGTATCAACCGCAAGTTTGACCGTGTCACGAATTCGAGTTATCGGGTGTTGTTCGCTGTCGAACACCGCGCCAATGACGTCGAGAGTCGCCTTGTCGCGATCGCTGCTGCGCGTGAAAGGAATTTCTGAGCCCGGCACGACCAGCGAAACCGGGATGAAAAACTTGTTTGTCTCTATACGGAAGTACGCAAGCCCGAGATAGAGCGGCAGATCTGTCGTGGGCAGTTCGGACGCGAGTTCTTCCTGGAGTTGAAGTTCCTTATCTTCCTTCGTCGAGTGCTGGTAATCCGCCGGCGCGTAGTAGCCTCGACGGTAGTCCACTTTCACACCTGGGATATTCACCTTCACCACAATGCGCCGGTAGCGGCCGTCCCTCGCCGGATTCGTGCTGTGATAACCAAGAAGATAGTAGGTCGATGTGTCCTGCTGCACTCCTTTGAATACCTGGCTGAAATCATTGGAGTCGAGGAAGGCCCGTCCGCCGGTATCACTGGCCAGCGTGACCAGCGTTTCCTGCGTGGTGAGGTTCGAGTTCAGGGCGTTGATCATGGATTGGCCTGAATATGCCGAAGTCCCGCGCAGGCTGGCGTTCTGTGCCTCCCCGCCAGCCACGAGCGCCTGCAGGCCACGCAAATCCATGGTGTAGATGGCCAGATTGGCGCGGACCGCGGCGTTGGTGGCGGCCCGCAGTTCTGATTGATTTTCAATGCCGGCGCGGTCCATGCCGCTCGAGAAGTAGATCAACGACTTTTTCTGTTGCACGTGGGCGAGCTTCTCCGCAACTGAGCGCAGCGCCTCCAGGCGCCGGTCGGTGTTGAAGATGTTGTATTCCGTATCGTCGGCGGTAAACGGCTGACCGGTGTCGGGCGTGCCTTCGGTGGTGCCTGTTGTGCCTTCTTCGTAGCCCTGGCCGGTGCCCTCCCCGAAAGCATGCAGCTGTTTCTTCAGCAGTTCATGATCGGAAGTGAAATCCTGGTTCACCAGCAACGAACTTCCCAGAGAAACAATCGAGACCAGGTCCGCCGGCGCCATCTGCGTATCGACATAGTGCTCGGCCGACGTGATTGCCCGGTCGATTTCATCTGGCTCCATAGCCGAGAGATCGAAAAACAGAACGATCAGACGGCGATCCTTAAACTGATTCGCGGAATCTGCAGCGGAAGTTGCGGCTGGGTTCTCTGCCTGAGGCGTTGCGCCGGTCAGAGGTTTCGTCTGAGCCACATCCTGGGTTGCCACGGCATCGATATTCTCCACATCAAACGAAACGACTTTCTGCGGCTTGTTGTCCTCGATGATCGTAAAATCTTCGGGCTTGAGTCCGCGGACAAAACTTCCGTTCCGGTCTTTGACAGTCACGTTCACCAGCACCAGTTCACTTTCTACGCGGAAGACATAGTCCCCCTGTTGCTGCGCGGGCAGCGAGGAACACAGCAGCGCAAGTTCCAGCAACGCTGCCAGAACCTTGCTCGCCAACCGGTGCGGACTGAAACTCATCTGTGTTCTCCTCAAAAACGAAAACGGGCGGTCATCGTAATCTGCCGCATGGCGCCCACCGCCGTCACCCGGCCGAACGTCGGCGACGTCACCGACGTATCGATCGATGAATAATTCGGTATGTTGAAGATGTTGGTGGCCTGCGCCCGCAACTCCAGCATTCGCGACTCCTTCAGCGGGATGATCTTGGTGAAGGCCATGTCGAAAACCTTGCTACCGGGACCGATGATGCTGTTGCGCCGGGCGTTGCCGTACTGCCCCATTGGCGGAGCGGCAAACGCTGCCGTGTTGAACCACTCGCCGATCGACGGATGCGGCAGCTGAATGGATTGTCCCGGGACCAGGTCCGGTCGAAGCGTGCCATTTGTGCCACCGTTCACTTCGCCCGGGTCACCCACATAGCGGGGAGTGAAGGGAAGCCCGGAAGCGATGGTCCAGTCCCCGCTGCACTGCCAGTCGCCGAAGATGGCCCGCAGCGGAGTGTTCTCGGTGAGCCAGCGTTTGTCGTGTCCAAAGGGCAATTCCCATAGAAAATCACCGGTGAACCGGTGCGTCTGATTGAAACTGGAGAGCCCACGCTCGGCAGCAAGATTAAACGGATTCTGGGCCACGGAATTAGCCCCGCTGCCCGGCGAAGCTGTGGCGCCCCCTCCGCCCGCGCCTGTACCGCCGGCCCCCAGGCCCGGGCTGCCTGAGCCAACGGTCGCGCCCGCTCCAATCGAGGATGCATTGTCGAGGGACTTCGAGAATGTGTAGATGCCGCCGATCGAAAATCCACTCGACAACCGTTTGCGTAACCGCACCGATCCGGCGTTGGCCTCGGAGTCGCCGACGGAATTCTCAAAGGTAAAAGGCTGCACGCCCGAAATCCGAGTCGTGATGCCTTCTGTAGCCGAGATGGTGCGGTTAGGAGCCTCCAGAATGTCGAGATTTGTGCCCTTGGTTCCCGTGTAATCGATGTTCAGCAGCAACGTTGGACGAATCTGTTGCTGAATGTCGAAATTGCGAATCTGCACGTAGCCCAGGCGGTAATTCGGATTCACCGCGTAATTGTTGGTGATCCCGCTCGTGGAAGACGCGGGGAAACCATTCTGCAAGGTGAGAGTTCCGGCGGTGGGCGTCAACACTCCGCCGTTGTCTTCAACCAGCGGTTGGATGGGCGTCTGTGTGGTCGAGAACGGAGGCTGGAAGGCCAACTGCTGCACGATCCCCTGATAGGCGCCTGTGTTGTAGTTGATGCCGTAACCGCCGCGCACGACGGTGTTCGAAAATGGCTTCCACGCGAAACCGACGCGCGGGGCAAGCGCTTTACGGTCCGGCCGCACCAGGCTGGCAGGCAAGTTGCCGCTGTATGGCCCGACTTGCCCGGGTTGAATGGGCGTCACCTGTAGCGGCAGGCCCGGTGTCTGAACCAGTACTCCGGGAGAAAGGTCCAGATTCACTAGGCGATTGTTGATCTCCGTGAACGGCGACACATACTCGTAGCGCACTCCGAGATTAAGCGTGAGGTTCCCACGCATCTTCCATTCATCCTGCACATATAGGTCCCAAAAGTTGCCGCGGAAGTGATCACCGTTTTCAAAATCGAGAAACTGCTCCGAAGTCTGTTGCGGATATCCGAGGAGAAAATCGGCGAAGTCGTATCCGGTGCCGGAGACCTGCTGGGCGGGTTGACCGGGCTGGCTGGCAGTAAATTCCGAAGTGTTGTACCCGGTGAAGGTGAATGAACCCCGGGCGTTGCTGCTGGTCTCAGTATTCAGTTGCACGCGCCGGAAGTCGCCACCCCAACGCCAGGTGTGCTTACCGTGAATCCAGACAACATTGTCCGTAAATGTGTACGTCTGGTTCCGCAGAAGCTGCGGATTCACATCCTGGAGGCTGGCAAAATTGGTGAAGGAGAGATTGGGCAGCCCCCAATCAAACGGATTCGCTGACACTCCTGTGATTTTAAGGGTGCTGGCAATGTCGTCGTTGAACGCGTACAGATTCTGCGTGCGCGTCCGGCTGCGATTGAAATCGAAGCGAACGCTGTTGGTCAGTTTGCCGATGCTGCGAGTGTAGGCGACCGGCACATCAAAACTGCGGCCGGAAGTGCTGCCACCGACACTGGGGAACGGATTGGTGATGCTGGTGCCGGATCCGTGATAGTGGAAACCAAAGTTCAGACTGTTGCGCGGAGCGCCGGGTCCCCTGCGGCGTCCACCCGCCGGCGCGGCGCCCAGGGTGTGGTTCACCCGGACATTCAGATCGTCACTGTTGTTGTTGGCGGAAGTGACGAAATGAAAATTCTGATAATTCCCCGGCAGATTCGGACAGGGAATGTATTGCAGCAATCCTCCAGGAATTCCCCCTCCTGCTGCCGACCACGGGCAGGTTTGCGAGGCGAATCCTGGGATGACGTTTCCCGGAAACGGCGCATTAGTCGCTGGGTCGAAAATTTGCACTTGCGTTCCTGCGGCAGGTCCCGTGGTGTAGCTGACGCCCGTAAAGTTTCCTTGCCGTTCCAGCAGGGTGGGTACGGTGGAAAACTGGTCGAAGGGATTCTCCCCGTGCCTGCCATTGAAGTTGACAAAGAAAAATGTCCTGGACCCGCCGTGATAAATCTTCCGGATATTGAGCGGACCGCCAACCGATCCCCCGAAACTGTTTTGCACGTATGCGGGATTCGTGGCCGGTTCGCCGGCCAGCGCATAGGGCGCGGCATTCAGCGCCGAGTCGCCAATTCCGTAGTAGATCGACCCGTGCGGGTGATTAATGTCGAATCCGCGGCGACCGAAGACCATGGGGCGCCCGGCGCCACCGCCACCGAACCCTCCTGGACCGCCAGATCCACCGCTCCCTCCGAACCCGCCGCCTTGCATGCGGGCGTCATTGATGCGTTGCTGAAGTTCGTCTCCACTCATCCCGTTCAACGGGTTCGAAGTGTTGCCGGAAACCGCGATGGACTCGGTTGCACTGTCGGGCGCCATCCCGGGAACAGGCATGCCCGAGGGCACAACATCGCTGAGTGCATTGCCACCCCCTTGCTGGTCCGTCATGCCCTGTAGTGCAGAAAGGGTCTGAAATCCGCGCTGGGCGCCGCCCTGACCGTACGGCCTTCGGGTCGGAGGACTCGCCTCTTGGGTGCGCGACAGAAGCGTCAACTCGAAGTTCACCAGCGCGTTCTCATGGGAAGAATCGATCACAACCTGCTGCGTGCTGTTCGCAAACGCGATCATCTGTACCTGCACGTTGTAGGTGCCATACGAGGGGACTGCCGCAGCATAGCTGCCGTCAACATCCGTCCAGGTAGAAATGTGTTCATTGGAGGACGCCAAAGTGACAATCACTGCGGCCCCTGGAATCGGCATGTTGCCGGACTTCACCATGCCGTGAATTGTCCCGGCTGTGGCTGGGCTGGGCTGGGATTGGGCAGGCTGAGGCGGCAAAGGTTGATTCTGAGCGTGGGCGCGATCCAGGGTAAACAGAAGAAGCGCACTTAGAGAAAGACACCGAAAAACGGGCCTCACCCTTGTCATCGTCGACGATTCCCCGGCGCTCAACACCTTTACCCCTGTGATGGGATGATAGCGCCGCCGGATCGAGGGAATTGTAGATTTTTGTCTATTGTTGGCGAACTGCGGTTTGGAATGGGTGCCACAAAACTCGTCGAGTAAAGATTCGTAAAACCGGCAGAACTTTCACAACTCCGGAGCGATAATGTGGTTCATACGATCAGCCCAACTGAAGGCTTAGGAGGAAACACCATGTTGAAACAGAGTTTGCTTGCCCTGACGCTGGCGGGCGTCGTCTGTACCGTGACGGCTTCGGCTGTCGCCCAAAACAATGGAAGCAACGACCAGCAGTCTGCACCGGCAGGCGCGCCGTCCGAACAGTGGCACGGGCACCATCATTTTGACCCGGCGGAGCGGGCGGAGATGTTGAATAAGCAGCTGAAGCTCACTTCGGACCAGCAGCCGAAGGTGCTGGAAATCCTGAAGTCGGAACAATCGCAAATGGAAAAGCTGCGATCGGATTCCTCGCTCTCGCAGGATGATCGCCGGTCCAAGATGATGGACATCCACAAGTCGTCCAACGATCAGATTCGCGCCCTTCTCGACCCCGACCAGCAAAAGAAGTGGGACGCAATGCAGAGCAAGCGTGAACAGTGGCAGGGACATCACCAGGAGGGACAAGGCCCGGGCGCAGCGCCGGATTCCTCCCAGCAGAAATAACAGCCCGTTCTATTGGCGCCGCGGCGAAATCAACTCCGGGATTGCCGGCGCAGTCGGCATCAGTTTCAGAATAAATGCCGGCTCTCTGGGGTTTCAAAGTGGGGCGACATTCCCGGGGTCATGATCGACGGTTACAAAGTCGTGATCAGCCCGTGATTCCTCGTACTTACAGCGTGACCCGAAGTTTGCCGTAATCACTCGCGCCCGTTAGAATTGAACCCGGTCGTCTTAATGTAGGCCCGTAGCTCAGTCTGGTTAGAGCGCTTCCTTGACACGGAAGAGGTCGATGGTTCGAGTCCATTCGGGCCTACCATTCAAACAATCCCCGCAATTCTCCAGGCCGTGATCAGTCCGTGACGGCTGCAGCAATCAGCGACTCCGTCTGCGCATTGAAGGATGTCGTCAAGTGCTGCCACAAGAATTCCCGCCACAATAGCGAGCACGTGTTTGCGGCCCTGTTTGTAACCGCGCTCCCGTACATTCGCTTTTCATTCGCCACAAGCGGCCATAACACTCCGCCCGCCAGCGCTAAGCGTCACCGAATCCCAAATCTCACGGCTGATAAATCTGCACCTTGTTGAGCAGCGTCCCGTCGGGCGAGGAGGC